>Ga0233426_10001767_pt1 | contig 19059 bp, 17 predicted proteins | sample SI_118_April2016_6_FD_179875 | JGI IMG/M metagenome (GOLD analysis project Ga0233426, IMG submission 179875) | Seawater microbial communities from Saanich Inlet, British Columbia, Canada - SI_118_April2016_10_MG | ecosystem: Environmental > Aquatic > Marine > Inlet | place: Canada: British...
TCTTCACTAAGTATGATACGAGTTTTAAAAACCCCTCCAGCTGCTTGGGAGGTCGTTGATGCTCGATAACGAGCCTTGCCCCCGATTTACTCAAGCCTGTTGCCTGCATAATCACTGCTACATACTCCCTTTGCCGAATGCCTGCAGCAGAAAATACAGCTTCGAGACGCTCTATGAAGCCAGTAGCATGACGAGGTGTATGTTTGGCTTTTTGGACTTTGTCAGCTTGCATATTCCATTCTCGTATTAAAAATATCTTTTAATATCTAAAAAAGATAAATAGATTACTTATTTGTAGTCGCGCGTGTGTTTTTTTGTGTATTATAGCTTCTCTACATAGAAAACGCCAAAGATAGGTATCTGTGTAGGAAAAGGCTTAGTTTTATTGGTTTCGCTAAAAGGCTGAAATACATTTTGGCTTTTTTAGAAGGCCATGAATATTTTAAGGTTAAAAAATATCCAATATAATCATTATGTTACAGCATAATGTGAAAAACTAAACCCTTTCCCACGCGGCAACCCAAGAAAAGCACACATACAGGAAAATCTACACTTCCACACTAAAATTGTGGGCGATTAGATTTAGCTAACGTCTTTTGAAAATTCAGCAAAGAAGTATGGAGTCAAGAACATGAGTTTAGGAACCGACAACACAAATAATAATCAAATAGCTGCACGTGATGACAATAGGAAGTTGGCTTTACTGGTTGCAATCAAGCGCATTCCGAAACCTACCGAAAGAGATTTAATAGAAGCAACGAACATACCCAAACGCTGTGTACATTCCATGATCAAGGCTCTGGGTAGAATGAGTGTTGTTATTGAAAGGGTGAATGGTCGCCGACATGGATATTATGCAATTGCTGATGAAGGGGCTTTTAATTTAGCACGCGCTCCAGAAGTGCTACAGTTTAATTATCCAGAGGTGCTTCAGCAGATAGAATTTCTTGCGTTACGAAAGGAAAATGAGGCAGCACTGGCTGCTAATATAAGTACGTTAGAAAATTCTGAAAAGCGAACTGACATCGTAAAAGCTAACTATATGGGGTGATCGACACATGTGGTATTATTTAACATATTACCCTACTAGTTGGGCGATTGATGGCCTAGAGGGTAAATTCTCACTTCTATCGTAAGTACCCAATGTATTACTTTTTGACTCTCTCTGACCAGTTTGATGGCATGGTGGTTGAAGCCGCCGCTATTCCAATCAAGTAAATATGATGAAAAATATAATCCTTTTATTCTCTCTGTTAATATCACAATCAAGTATTGCTGGAAGCACAGATAAAATTCGTTTGCCTAATATCACAGATGTTTTTTTCGTAGCTGGAATACTTGTTGTTTTTCTGATTGCATATCTTGTGGTAAAAATTATAAATAAGTGATGTTTTTTCTTAATGCTTATATCGATGTGGATAGCTTTAAACCAACACAAGAAAACTTTGGCTACGCCTTATATTTGTACTTATAAGACATAGCGGCTATAATTGGGCATAAGTAGGAATACACTCTATATATTCCACAATTAAATCTAACCTATTGATATATATTACTTTTTAATACATTAGTGTCCGAATAGCACATTTGCCCCTAGATACCAAAAGAATCTCTGCAAGTTCTTTTTCTCTAAGTGAAAATACACGTTTAATTTCGTCAAATATCTCTCTAACGCAAATACTTAGCTGGATCTTGGCCATATCTATATTACTTTGATCGATCGTTATCAATAAATTACTAACGTTTAATTTCAAAAAACCGTATCAGATTCCTACTAGAATATTTTACTCAGTTTTTTCGACTAGATATTCTAATGAAATAAATAAGGGGCTATTTGGGTGAATAGTTTGAGGGTCGCCTTTTGGAATTAGCCTACCAGCCGCGTATAAATTCTTTATTGTATTCGAAATAACATGACCAAATCTCTCAGAAGGCCATGCCTCAAAGCCTCCCATACCTGTACTCATCCCAATATGAAGTGTATTGTCTTCTTGATTCAGCAGAGGGCAAATCCTTCCTGGTCGAGGTGTCTTATTAGATAAGTGCATTATCACATCGTTTTCTGACTGTAACTCATTTCCCATACTAATCTCCTGTAGCTCTTATGCAGAAAGTAAATACCGTATCTTTGACAAATACAGTCACCTAGCGATTAAACGCATGCTGTAAGACTATTAATTCTTCCGAGAACTTTCCAAATAGCGATATTTGATTCTTATTAATAGATTTTTGAACGATCTCTTTTGGGGGTATATTGTTAAAAGTCAGTTCGTCTTCTGCAGGCTTATTTTCTTGTACATTTCCATCAGTGGCGTTTGAGGTCTCTATAAAAGCTTCGTCAGAATTCTCTGCAATGGGCAAGTCTGATAACTCAATATTATCACCGATCTTTTCTATTTCGACGATTGATAAATGATCGGGTAAATCATCACCAATTCGTCTAGCATAATTTAATAACGTTTCTTCCGCTAATGTGTAAAGGTAAGCATATGGATAATGCTCCTCTTTTGCTCGAACAATACGTCCTAGTACTTGACGAAAATACAACTCTGTTTTAATTCGGCTTAGGTAACAGCAAACTTGTAAGCGAGGAATGTTTGTTCCCTCACTAATCATTCCTACCGCTATTACCCAGTGTGAGCTACTTTCTTCAAAGCCATCAATAATATTTTGAGATTCTGCGTGCTGATGAGTAACGATTATCGCGTTTTGTTCAAGTTTATTAGCCATTATGTCACCAATCCAGTATGCATGATGGATTGAAGAGGCGACTATTAAGCCTGCCGCTCTTGGATTTTTTTGATGAATGGAGCCTAGACGTCGAATAGCTTGCCTTAGTGTGTATTCAACTATTGAGTCGTGATAGAGCAAGTCAGAATAGTTAATATTAGTATTGCTTAAGACTTCACTTAGTGAACTGTAGTTGTTTGATTCGCCAGCTGAATTTGTGTACGTAATACTATCATTATCGATAGCGACAATTTTTGGAGTGCGACATACCTTATCTTTTATAGCTTGAGTCAATGGGTAAATATAATCACACTCCAGTCGTTTCGGGTCTCCACTATACCTCGCTAGCGCAATAGGTAGTTTATCTGATCGCCAAGGAGTGCCTGATAACGCAAGTGTGTAAGCAGCTTTTGAGCGAATATTGACAAGTATTTTCTCTCCCCATGCATTCGATAAATTAATATTCTCTCCACTACAATGATGGATTTCATCAAATATAACGAACACTCTATTTTCTTTGAATATTTGCCAGAAGGATCCCGAAAGGAATGTCAGATTATGATAAGTCATCACTTGACCTGCCGAACCCATACGACCATTCATTCTTCTTTCAGTTATTCTTTCTAGATTTTCCTGAAAGCTATTATTGACATTAATTGATGGTGTAAAACAGATGACTAAATCAATTCTATCTAACTCAAATAATCGGCTTGCAAGATATGCAGCCATGCGCGTTTTTCCTGCACCTGGTGTGGCCATAGCCAAAAAGTTGGTCTGCCCTAGGTAATACTTCAGCAGGGCGGCACTGATACATTCTTCTTGCCAGACTCTTAACATAAGGTTCCTTATTAGGGTGCGGTTGTTTGTGCAATTAGTTTCTCAAGAGCTCGAATACGCCCTAGCATTCTATAATTGTCATCAACTGTGTCCTGGAACTCTATGGCTGCAGCATCACCTAGGTCAGGATAAGCTTCTCTAATACGTTGATACTCCTCAATCTCTCCTAGTTGGCTCAGCATAGTTTGACGATATGATTCCAATTCATTATGTAGCGGGTGGCTTCTTTTTTCTTTTTTAGTCTCTGCAGGTATTGCCGGAGTTTTTTTGAACGACAACGGCACTTTATTTTCAGCGGAGATGAATTGATCAAAATAAGCTGTTTTTTTGAAGTAGTGCTTTTTGCTTCCAGGTATTTTTTTGCGAATTAATACGCCTTTGTTGAGAAGAGTTGAAAATTTGCCATTAACCCATCGTCTGGTATCAGCTGGGTTAATGCTGTCCTCTTTATAATGATCGAGTAATTGATCCCTAACGTCGGTCACCGTAATTTGATCCGACTCAGATTGACTAAGAATCCCCAAAAGGATTATGTCTTTATCTTTCATTTGTTGATTCTCGCGCCAATAAAAAGAGGATTATAGTCCGTGGCCTTTAAATCCTCAAGTAAGACAATAAGAGGATTGTAATTATCGGCTGGGATAAATGGAAAACCTTGAAGTTTCTTTTGGTGAGAACGTCAGAAAAGCTCGGAAGAAACAAAAAATTTCTCAGGAACGTTTGGCTCTGAATGCCGGAATAGATCGGAGCTATATGAGTCGAGTAGAGAGAGGGATTGTTAGCATCACTCTTCAAAAGGCTTATGTTATCGCCCAAGCGTTGGAATGTGACATAAAAGACCTATTGCCAACAATGGAGCAGCTCTCTAAGTCGTAGCCTATGTGTCTACACTGATTAGCTTATCCATTTTCTCCATGAGAGTTAATGCAGCGTTATCTGTAAATTGCTGGCCTTCCTCAATATATTCCCAGACAGTGGCATCGCTTTTCCAGCCACCTTGCTTTTTAATCAGCTCAAAACTCACTTTTTCGCGTGCAGCAGAGGTAGATAGACCTCGACGAAAGCTATGACTACTTAATTCGGCAATAAAATCAAAGTCACATTCACGGGCTAGTGATTTCAATATGTCATTAACCGAGCTAGGGTTCAGCGGTTTATCGCTCACCTGATCCCATCGATTGATAGACCTAAAAATAGGGCCAGATACGGTATTGCTGCAATCCAGCCAATGTTTTAAGGCTCTGACAGGGCAGCTAGACTCTTTTCCATAAGGAATTGATCTCTGAACACCTCTCCCTTCTTGATCAGTTTTTGATTGAAGTAGTGTAATCGTTACACCTTCAGCTTGCCACGCAATATCAGAATACATGATTCCTACTAGCTCACTGCGCCTAAAAGCACCGAAGAATGCTATCAGTAATAACGCCATATCTCGCCTTTTCTTTTTTGACTCAGGCTTCGCATGCAGTATGCGGAGGAGGGCGGCAATATGTTCTAAACGTAATGCTTTTGCTTTCTTTTTTGGCTTAGCGTGAACTCGACGTATTCCTGCCATCGTTTTTTGAACCACAGATGAGCTCGTTGGGTCGTTAAACCCCTGTGTGATATGCCACTGCCTGAGAGCCGATAAGTGGAGTGATAATGTTCTAGGATTGACTGATTGAGCTCTATCTGTGATGTAGTAAATGATCTTATCTTCAGTACAAGGCAGCTTCACTCCCCATTTTGTTACTTGTCGAATGGAGGATTGGTAAGTTTTACGCGTGTTGTCAGAGGTTGCTGCTGCAATATAGCGGTTATGTGAATAAGCTGGGAGCTGTGTCCGTGAGCTATACATCGTAATAGATGTCTCATTTTCTTGTAAGCCTACTTCTTTCAGCGCTTGTCGCTCTTCTTTTTTCATAACCATCACTTGTCTCTAGGAATACTTTTTTTAGCACGCGTTACACATCTGTTGATTCTACAGTATTTTATAACCTGCGATAACATTGATTATAGTAAGTTATATAGCTCAATTAAAGAACAAATAAGTATTGACAATATTATGTAATATTACATAATACGCACTATGTTACGAAATATAACGAGCAAGAGTTATGGCTAGATCAGGCGTTACTTACACTGAGGTTGCTAAAGCAGCAGAAACCGTCAAACAGCAAGGCTTTGAGCCAACTGTCGATCGTGTGCGTGAAAAGTTGGGTACAGGTAGTAAAAGCACCATCGGGCCACATTTAAAACAGTGGAAAAGCGCTAATCTTGGCGAAGGTGCCATTCCTGGCTTGCCTGATGAGTTATTAAAAGTGGTGAAGTCACTCCATGAGAGTATTCTGGGTGAAGCAGAGCTGACGATTAACGAAGCCAAAACAGAACTTAACGCTGTTATTGAGGATCTCAAGGATAAGCTCACCGCTGCTCAACAGCAGAACGGTGAGCTAGCCAGTAATAATGAGCAGCTAACGCAACAAAACCAAGAGTTAACCAATCAATTAGAAACTACCAATAAAGACCACCTCATTCTTCAACTAAAACAAGAGCAACTTGAACAGGATGTTAAGCGTTTAAACGCTGAATTGGCTGAAGAAAAGCAAAATGCTAAACAACTACAAGCAAACCTCGAGTATTATCAAGAAAAAACAGCTGAAGATCGTCAGCAGGAAAGAAATCAGCATCAGCTAGCTCAACAGCAATCACAAAACTATATCGATCAATTAACCAATCAACTCTCAGTGTTACAAGAACAAAAAGAGGAGAGTAGCGTAGCTGTATCTAATTTAGAAAAAGAAAACCTAACATTACAACAAAAGCTTAATGAAAAAATTAATAAAAACGAAGAATTAAACGCCAGCTTGGTGTATAAAACTTCAGAAGTAGGAAAACTGATAGAAAAAAAGCAAAAAATACAGGATGATTATAGTTCGGTATTTGCTGAAAAATCAGCAGCCGAAAAAGCAGTTGAACATCTATCAGTTACTCTTCGAAAAACTGAAGAAGATGTAAGCGTTTTAAGAGCGGAAAATAAAGTAATTTTGAATGAAAAGGCAATAGCTGAAGGGCAGCTAAAACAATTAATAACCCCTGGTAGCTGAAATAAGTCTAAAAATCCCTAGTAAATTTATTAATTAGATAACGTAAATCGCCACTAAAATTTCATTTGAATCCCGGTGCAAAAATCATTGATTCCACATCATCTAAATTATCTCTGTTAAGCAAGACTAATGGATATTCATGGCAGCTAAGAGCTCTTTTTTTAGAGCAATCCACTCTCAAGTCTGTGAGAACAAAACCCAGCAACGCTTCAGAAATCATTAACTCTTTAGTTTCTTCATCCTTAATGCCAAGATCAAGAGATTGAGCATCTGGTGTTGGATGTTTGGGATGAGGTGCTAGCTGAACAGAGCGAAGCCTATTCCAAGCTTTATCTTCTTTAAGTAATTGCTTTCGGGTTAACTGGCGTGTGCTATCCCACATATCGGTAGCTTTACTAACACGCGAAAACTTAAATGTTCTAAATTCGCCACTCTGCTCATCAAACCCTCTGAAATACCAGTATCCTCCTGCGCTGAATATTGAGTGAGGGGAAACAATTCTCACTTTTTCACCAGAAGTCGTCGAGACATACGTGATTGCGACCTCCCTTGATTGAACAATTCCTCTTGTGAGGGATGAAACAATATCATTAGAAAGAGTAGTGTTTAGTGTTTTTGTTTTGGGGCCATAAACGTTAGTGTTGACGAAGGTTGAGAGCTGCCCTTTAGCAATATAACTTAAAGCGAGCTCAGGTTCGTGTTCGAATAAAGGCGCGTAGCCAAAAGAAGCAATATGACCTTTTCGAGACCCCAAAAATTGAGCGGACTCTGGATTCTTTTCCATAAATGATGCCGCTGTTCGACTAGCAGTAGCCTCACCAATTCCAGTAATAGCGACCAGCTCAGACCTCATAAAACCTCCTTTGAAGTACAGTAGGAAATCGATAAGTTTGAAGCGGTCTAGTGCTTGTGAATCTGTATTACTCATTCATTATTACCTAGATAGTCACTGTAATATTGTTTTATTTGTATATTATGATATATATCTATTTTTCAATTATCAATTGAAAACCAGAAAAAATAGGGTTTACAGGCATATATTCGTATCATATGATACATATATTATATTTTAGACTGAAGCGCAGGGGAGATAACGGTTAAATATGTATGGATTAAAAAAAATATTTTTTAGAAACTCTATATTTGAAGGGCTCGATTGCTGGATTCCGGCCTATGGCCACGTAAACTTGTCTGCAGGCAATGGGGCAGGCAAGACATCAACTCTATTTCTAATCCCCGCATTTTACGGGAAGACGCATGCTGATTTGGTCTCAAAGCACGCCGACAACAAAAGTTTTAAAGACTACTATCTCCCATATCTCAACAGTTACATTGCTTTTTATTACACAAGAGAAGATGGTGACCGTTTAGCAGTTATGTATAAGAGTGGATCTGACAATGAAATTAGATATCGGTTTATCGTTGGTACAATTGAGGAAACCCTGCATTCTAATCAAATAAAGGATATGTTGGAAAATGAGCGCACCACTGAAGAAACTCTTCAGGAAATTGAAAAAATGGGGTTTGAAGTATCTAGGGGGATCAAGCACGTTATTGACTATCGCTCCATTATTCAAAATGACCACAGGGCTTTAAATCGGAACGGAAAACCATCGGCTGTCGACCGTCGATTAGCCAGTCGCTTTGGCTTTGGCGGCCACGATTCTCAGATGAGCCATTTGCAAGAGCTCACATACGCTTCAATCACGAGACAAGGTATCTTTGGCCGTTTACACGCTATGATTTGTGATTCGATGTTTGGCAATCTTAGTATCGACTCAAAGCCTGCCTATATGAATAATAATCAAATTGTTAGTGATATTCGCAGTCTCAAAGACTTTGCTAAAAACGAAGATTCTTTTAACATCTGTATTCAAGACGCGATTGAATACACGGACACCAGTTTTAGACTTGACTGTATTGGTAAAGGTATTAAAAATCTTCTTCCATTGGAGACGAAACGCCTCAAGCATTTAGATGAACAGATTGAGGCATACACAAAAGATAGCAATGATTTTGTTTCTCATTTTGAAAATCAATTAACAGAATTAACCCGACAACATATAGAGTCGAAATCTTCTTGCCAAGACCTAGAACAAAAACTTACGCGCATCTATAAAGAGCGAGAAATATGGGATAAAAAAAGTCCAGAAACCAAACAAGCCAAATTGGATAACTTGGGGCTTTATCGTGAAGACGCTCAGGCAAAAGAGGAGCACTATAATAATTTGTTGAACGAGGTAGCTAAAGAACAAAGCAATAAGGACCGCGAAGTCAATAAAGAAGATAAACGACTCCTTGAGCAGACTAAAAAGATAAATAAATCGATTACCCATCTTTCTGAGAAAAAAGATAAGATTAATACCGATTTGGATTCTGATACTAAGCTATTGAATGATGAAAAAGAGAGCGCACTATCTGATTATAATGAAGAAACAAACAGAAGAAATATCTCCGAAAGAGATAAAATTTCAGAATTAAAGAATAAGGCTACTAATTCCATTAAGACCATTGATGAAGAGCTAGCGCTGACAGAGGCAGAGGAACACAGAGATCGTCAAAGGACAGTTGTTGATAAACATCAAGGTAATGTTGACGTATTGCTACAGGAAGAACGCAAAGTTATTTCTACAAGGGACGAATCACTGAAAGATTTGAACGCGTTTAATACGTTAATGGATAAAGTCGCACGTGAAGTTGAGGAAATTAAACGCCAACTATACCCGAAAGAAGGGACATTGCTCGCTGCGTTAAAGGCATCCAAGACAAATTGGGAAACTACAATAGGGAAAGTAATCAACCCTGATTTTTTTGACAGTAAAGATCTACACCCTTTTTTTGAAGACGAAGGTGACACGATATTTGGCTGGAAGTTAGAGCTTGATCATATTTTGGTGCCGGAGCTCTGTAAAGGAAATGAATACCTAGAAGGTTTGCTTGAGGTTGCTGAAGGAGAGCTACGTAGAGCAAGTGAAAACTGTAAACAAGCTGAAAATATAGCACGCAAACATAATAATGAGTTTGATGATGTACGCAAAAGGCTTAATGCTGGTAAAGCGCGGCTAGCTTCAGAAAAAAATCTGCTAAGGGAAACAGAGATAAGCTTCAAGCGAATCAGAGAAGATATTAATAACGCCATCAGCGAACGTAAGTTGCAGGCCTCAAAAGACCTTAAATCTGCAAAAAGTACATTAGACAATTATATATTAAACCGAAAAAATGGCCGAGCTGAATTGAAAATACGCCATGCGGATAAACTTAACGAACGAAACGCTAAGGCTGCAATTGATATCTGTAATATTGAAGAGAAAATTGATATACAGCGCTCAGATATTGAACGCCTTGAGACTGAATCAAAACAGCGAATAGTTGAAATTGAGAATGCCTTCCAGCTTCTATGTGAGAAAAAAGGTATTGATAACGAAGTCATTGCTACCGCAAAAAAAAGTAGGGATGAGAGTAGGGCCAAAGTTGAAAAGGTGGATGGGTATAGAGACTTATTAGAAGAATATCGGCAGTGGCTCAAGGATAATTGGGATACTGTTGATACCGTTCAGACTAATTTAGTCAAGCAGAAAGAAATTACGAGTGATTTGGAAGGTAAGAAAGACCAGTTAAGTAAAGAGGGTAAAGAGAAAAGAGCTGAATTTATTCGCTTAATCTCAACGGAAAACTCTAAACGTAAAGAACTTAATCAAAGTCTTGAGCACGCGGAGACACAGCTACGTCGAATTGGGGAAATCAGTCAACGTGCCGATGCCCACGAAGGAGATTTAACTGCATTAGTAGAAACAGCTGTGAACCTCTACACGCAACGAGAATCGATGAAAATAAATGTGATCAAACGATTTGACCAGATCACAAGGGTTATGAATGACCACCCAGAGTCTCAAGTTTACAAAGCGTGGAGAACAGCATTAAATTTTGCTGAAAATGACTCTGTATACGATTCTAGTACACCAGAATTTAAAATTTATATGGCTGGCAAGCTAGAAAACTTTCATAATGAGCAGTTGCTTCACACTAAGAAAGCTTTGGCAGAGCAATTTAGAGGCGCTGCAGATTCATTACAAAAATATTATGAAAATCTTGCCATGGTTAATCGTAGGGTCAAAAATATTTCTGATGAATTGTACAATAAAATACAACAGACAAGTACTATACCTGATATACGTAATGTAAGGTGTAACTTACTCTCAAAGGTTGAGATTGATAGTAGCTGGGGTGCTCTTAAAGCATTCACTAAGGAGTGGGATTCATGGGAATCTACTCGTGGTATTGATGACCTACCTTCCGACTTGCTTGTGCAAAAGCTTATTCAAGCGATAGACAATTTGAATGCCAGTAAAATTGACTCAAATATTAGAAGTTTAGTGGGGCTATCTATCTCAATGGAAGAGAACGGTACACCTAAAACGATTCATTCTGACCAAGACTTTGGTGCTGTATCGAGTAATGGTCTTTGCCTTATTGCCACGATTATACTTTTTGTTGGTCTGTCTAGATTCTTATGTCCTGATAAGAGGGTAGGCGTAACGCTTCCAATTGATGAACTAAGCTCGATTAGTTCTGAGAATATTGAGCGTTTGATACGCATGTTCGATCAAGAGAATATACATCTATTTAGTGCACATCCGTCTAACGATATTAACATTCTTCAACAGTTTAATGATCTGGTAAGAGTTGATAAAAAATCTGGAGTCGACATTGTTGATCCAGAATCGTTAAAAGAAAGAAGTACTAGAGCAAAATTTTATTTTGAAAAGTTAAAAGCAGAGGAGACCGAATCGTGAGCTATGCTTCAGGCCCAATGTTGGGCAAAACAGTCGAGTTGTTAATTAGCAATGTTTTTATCTGTAATCAAACGTATCCAGATTCTTTTGAGTACTTAAATAATCAAGAATGTAGAGACAAGGCTAATGATTGGCTTGCTGTTGTTGGGCGCTCAACTTGCTCCACATCTGATTATAGAGTTTTTTGGGCAGGGTATCAGGATGTAGACGATGCGGATAGTCAGAGGGCAATTCGTCAACAATTTTCAGATGTTATCAACAATTTGGAAGTAATTGTTCGATGGATGGAGTTGGCTTCGAGCAATTCAGAGGATGGAAAACATATATCTCCTGGGCAACTGATATCTGAGCCAGATTTGCTTAAAAGAATTGTTTCTGGACCTTCACAACTGAGGCGTTTAAAGACTATTGCTCGCTCGCGTTATATAAATGTATCTACAGATGATACAGCCAAAATGTTGAAAAATATTATTGCAAAACTAACAGAGGCTGGATATTTCGTTACTGAAAATAAATCATCAATGAAGCATAGAGCCACAGGGAAATGGGCTTGGCTTTATTCGACCATGAAATTTATAGCAGCACACGAGGGGTTGTTAGATGATAGTGACCAATTAACCGATAATCAGGAGACACTTTTCAGTGAGTGAGATCGATGAAATAAAAAGTGGGCTCTCTACGCTATCAAACTATGCTTCAGTAGTGGGTGAAGCATTTCTTCATACGCATGGCCAAATTCAAAATTATGAGAGGAATGAGTCAGCAATTAAAGCTCTCAGAAAAAAGAATTTGGTACACCTTTGCTCTAATTCTGATGATGTAACGCTTGTCAAAAGTGTCAAAGAGGTGATTGGAAAAGTTTTATCTAGATATAAAACAAAAGATGCTAGCGCCGAAGTACAATATCTTTGGGATTGCCTAGAAGAGGGAGTACAGCGATACCATGATCAACTTCCAATTGCAGGCATTCGTGATATTGAGTCACTTAAAGCAGAGATTGAGGGCTTGGTTTGGGAATTGAGCGACAGCCTAGTCCAATCAACCGCAGATTTTGCTTACCTTATTAATGATGGTTGCCGTAAGTATGACAGTCTTGATCTTCGTCTACGTGAAAATGAAAGAATTTTAAAGCAAGCTAATAAACTTAATAATTTGATTATTGGGTTTAATTTAGATGAAATAGATAAAATGGCACGCTTTGATGCTCAAATTACACGTTGGCTTGGAGAATTGATTATCAATATTAAGCAGTGCCGTAAAGATTTAGATCACAGTCTAACACTCCTTAATGCGATCCTGAATGAACTTAGAGAAGATGTAAAGTATGCAAGGTTGATCTCTAGGTTTAATCGAGCCTTTGATAGTGAAACTGGCCTTAAACTGGCTGTAGATAATTATAATTCGTTACCGACGGTTGCGAACGTAGCTCAAGGTCTTGCATGCGAGCCATCTGTTGATATATCTAATATCCTGCATTATGAACTTATATCAAAGCTTTGTCAGGATATAAGGCGAGTTGAGAAAGAAAAGGAAGCCATTTCTAGGGAAATGCCTAAATCTAATACAGGCATAAGTATTAACGAAAGCAAACTTGAATTCCATGAATCAGTAATTATTGCTAGGGATGCATTTGACGCTGTAATTGAAAGAGGGGTTAAGCTAAGTGCAAGCCAGCTTTTCGATGAGCTAGATTTTGATATTGATTATGATATATGGATTTTTGTATTGCTAGGGGCTATTGATGGCAGAAGCCAACATCTAAAAGATAAAATCAAACTTGAGTATGATGCAGTAGTTGATAAGAACTTCAATGGCAACAAGTGGATTAGGGATGTCACTTTATCAAAGATAGAGGAGGGCTTATAGTGAAACTGGATATTACTAAAACTCATTTTAATGCTATACAAAAAGCATTAAGGGAAGATTCCTCATTTGTTAATTCTAACGATACTTGGAAAGAAATTTGTGCTGCTTATGATATTGGTGATGTACGCTCCAAGAAAATATTTCTTTCTCCAACAGAAAAGCAATTGCTTAGAGAGCATGTCAAATCAGATTGTGGCTTGTGCCCATTGCACGATAATACAAATGCTTCTAGGTTTGATATATGTAAAAAAACACATAACGAAAAACTCTCATCGAAGTCAGTCTTTGGAATGTTTAACAGTGTTGCTTCTGTAACAGGTGTTCCCTTGAAAAGTGGAACAGCACTTACTCCGCCAGGCACGTTTCTGAACGCCGTCTTAAAAGATATTGATATAGCTTCAATAAATAAAGTTATTATCGTTGAAAATGGTGAGATGATATCTAGAGTGCATGAAATAAAGATTCGGAATTTGAGTGAAACCCTGTTTGTATACAAAGGCCACAAAAAAGATGCAACGCATCTCAATAATTGGTTGAATACTCTTCCTGAACACATTTCTAAAGTAGGTTATATGGATTTTGATTTAGCTGGTATTGATATGGCAAAGTCACATGGTTACGAATCGATAATTGTCCCTGCGGACTATGAAGCTTTGCAATTTTTGGATAAAAACAAAGAGGTAACATACCTAAAGCAGGCAGACGAACTCAATGTTGAACGCTGGAAACTGATGATCTCTGCTGAATGCAGCGCTGAACTTATTGAAGCCGCTGATTTTATCATAAATAACCATCTGGCTTACACTCAGGAATCTTTAACTGCTCATGGTATTTTTATGAATCAAATACCAGTTTTCTAAATTTGACTTAACACTTTACCCATTAGTTCCTTTGGTCGCTCTGCATATTCAGCTAACTCATATTTTAACTTTTATCTCTATTGAAATGGGCATGCAGAGGTAATTTACTTATTGAGCGGCAACCGTAATATCTGTTGTTAGTCTAGGCTCAATTTCAGAAAGTACTTCTGAATATGCTTCTAATATATCTGCAAATACTTCTTTGTGTTTTGGTGCCTCTAAAGTAACCACGAATGCATATTTAATTATTTCAGCATTGGAGCCGCTAATATCTGCCCCTCCATCTCTTGCCATGTAATGTATTTCAAAGGCTGGCTCATCTAAGATGTTTCCATTTTTTCTCTTTTCAGCATGCAAAACTGTTTCCCATTTTGCGGCATCTCTTCTTAACTCTGCTTCAGTAGCCTTTTTAACTTGCTGAAAAAATGACTCTTTTTTCTTACCAATCTTCGGAGCCCAAGAAATCTCAACGCCAGCTTTGGTGTACATTGATGTATCTTGTGGATCCACATGGGTAGAAAAACAGCATGTAGCTTTAATATTTACCATTCCATTTATTCCGTTTTTAGGAACGGGAACGGGAACTCTCAAATATTTTCCTGGCAATAACTCTCCTTGATAAACAATTTTAGCGACACCTTCAGGCGATTGAACTAATGTATCAATGTCTCCAATTACTTTTCCCCAGCCTATTTGACTTTGTTGTTGGTCATTTTTCTGGGCTGAATTAATTAAGAGGGCCTTTATAGCTAACGGTGCAACATCATGACCTAGTAGGGCACGAATACCTACGGCTTGCCGTAGAAGATAGGGGGCCGAAAAGCTCGTGCCCTGTTGTGGAATAAGGTCTGGATAGGGTTCTGCATTTAAAACGTGGAAATACTGATGATGTGAGCCGCCGAAGGCCAATAAATCCGGCTTTATTCTGCCTGGAGCTCTACCTGGTCCGCTTGCGCTGTATGTGGCTTTTTGCCATTCTTTATCCATTCTATCTGATGCTCCAACAGCAATTGCATTAACGCTATCAGAAGGTACCTGAATTCTATTTAGTTCTAATGCTTCATCGCTATCACCATTATTACCAGCAGCAACGGTTAAAAATGTCTCGCCATCAGCAAGATAAGAATCTAATAACGAAGTCCATGGGTGAATTTCTTCATCATCTATAGGTAGGTCAGGGCCGAGGCTAATGTTAATAAATTCATATTGTCGAGAAATTAAAATATCCTCTATATATGCAAGGGTTCTATATAGCTCAAGGGGGTCCTCACCGTTGATATCACTATCCAGCACTCGATGGTGATCAACAAATGAGTATGGACGGGGAGCTTCTGTGTCGTGAGATAGTGGCCCAAAGAGGAATGCAGATGTTACACCTAGCCCATGCTCAGGCCCGCCAGAATAATCTGATGAAGATGAATCGGATAGTCTGTATTCATTTAACCATGGTCCTATTGCATGTGTATCTGGAAGTCCTCCGTCTAAAATAGCTACTCGAACATCGGATGCAAGTGGAGGGGCGGAAGGCAGTTTAGCTTTTGATGAGCCAGGTAATGATCTAATGAGCGGGCGGAACGATCTAATAGGTGCAATTGGCCTAATTACTCTAACAAAAGAATGTTGAGCGAGCTTAGCTATTCTTTCTGGATCTCCGATTACAGGAATAAACCACAAATTTGAAACCTCTAAGGATAGGTCGTCTCTTGTCTCGAACTCTAAACTTTGCGCATATGAGGTAAATGATTGCTTGATAAAGTCATTGGTGCTGTCAGGAATAAATTGAATACCTACTTCAAAATATTCAGGGCTAGATGACTGCCCTTTTTTTAGCTTTGAATCAGCAGGAATTTCTTCAAAATTCCAAATTTTCATTAAATCTTGGGCCGCATAAGACTCTTCTGTAAATGCTTGCAATTTTTTTTCAAAAATTATGAAGTTATCAACTTTTCCTGCGATAAAAATACTTGTTGTTGGTGACCTTTGTGGCTCTCCTTTTCTCTTCCATCTATCTGGTTTAATATCGGTGGCTTTACTTCCTATAGATCTAACTCCCATATCTCTGAGAAGTTGTTTCGGGAAGTGCCCTTTTGCGATAAATGAAGGGTGCAAGGTCATTTTTGCAACAGCATATCCTCTTGGACATAGCATGTTGTCCAGACTTAATAGCTCTTTGTTTAGTGTTTGAAGTTGAGGCCTTAATCTGCCTATGACTTCATCTATAGTGTATAAATCTTCATTAAGAGGTTTCATCTTGGGCGGAGGAGTTATTTTAGCTAACTCTTCAGCTTTTCCGATAAGATAATTGGTTTTTTTAGCCATCTTAGGTTCCTTATGAAGGTGGGGGACTTAATTTTTTCCGAATAGTGTCTCGACTTACGCCAAGAAGTTTTGCCGCTCTTTGTTTCGGAAATGAAAAATCAGATACCAGTTTTACTGCAAGGGATATTTTTTCTTGGCGAGAGAGCTCGCTTAAGTTCGGGATTAAATATTTAATGCTAGAGTTTTCAAATCCATCAGGGTTGATGAGCTTTAATTTTCGAAGTTTATTTATTGTTCGCTTGATGTTGCTATAAGATTCCCCCTTTTGAGTGTCGACGAGAATGTCAATTAAATGCGAAAACCCAGAAAAATCTTCACCTAAAAATTCAATAACTGCTTTTTTAATATTCTCTTCATTTGGTAAGCTAAAGGTAATATCTAAATCAAATCGTCGCCATAATGCAGGGTCGACCAATTCTGGGTGATTTGTTGCAGCTATTAGTAACCCTTGATTTGGCCAGCTCTCTATTTCTTGAAGTAAAATATTTACTAAGCGCTTTAGTTCGCCAACGTCAGACTCATCGCTTCTTTTTTTCGCGATAGCATCTATTTCATCAAGGAATAAGACACATGGATGGCTCTTTGCAAAATCAAGTACAGATCTAAGGTTGCTGCCTGTTTTTCCTAGTAAGCTACTCATGACGGCCGTAAGATCTAATACATACAAGGGCAAATTTAATTGTTTGGCAAGCCAATTAGCTGTCATAGTTTTGCCTACGCCAGGAGGACCCTGAAAAATCATAGAGCTAGCAGGATCCAATCCTTTATTCTCAAGTTCCTCTATGTGTTGCCGCTCCAGTAAAATTTGTTTTAGTTGTGCTTCCAACGAATCATTAAGTAAAGGTTCTGATTTAGCCTTTTGTGAAATTGTTCTGAGCAAGGATAATTCTTCTTTTTGTGAATTATCTTCAAAAACATTCTGCTTTCTTAAAACTCCGCTTGACCTAGAGGGGTCCGCCTTTAATAATTCCTCCAGCTTAGATGCGTATTCTGGATCTTCTTTGCGTGCTTTACGCACTAATTTTGCGAGATAGAGTCTCACATCAGAAGGCTTGCCTTCTAATGCAAGCCTTGCGACTTCAAGCATCTCTCTAGATTGCTTCACATTTCCCCCTGCAGATGACTGTTTTTTTACATTATTATCAATTCTAGTCACATATTTTCTGTAAGTCCATATAAATAAGGAATTATATTGACTATATACATGACTATTATTTTATGAATTATTTAATTTAGTCATTTCAGACTGTAACGTGTACTCGGTTTTTCAATATCTTCGATCAATTAAGTGTTAGGATAGTAGGGGGCACCTTTTTGAGTCAGGAATGGGGATCTATAGGTTTATACACATATTCAATAATCTTATGTGAAAATACGGTAATATCATATCTATCAAATATGTCGTGTTTACAAATAGTATCTGTAGCTATGAAAACTCAATCACTGAAATCAAGAATAATGAGTAAAATCTCTCAATCTGAGCATGAAGTATTCCTTCGTTCGGATTTTGAAAAAATGTCAGGTTATAAGCAAATTGGACGAGTGTTGAACCAATTAATATCTGAAAGTGTACTCATTAGAATTGGTTACGGGCTTTATGCCAAAGCTAGGCTTAACAGAATTACGGGGAAGCCAATGGTATCGGCAAGCGGAGGCTTTGCTCAAGTTGCAGAAGAAGCTCTTTCCAGGTTAGATGTAGACTGGAAGGCATCAAAAGCGGTTAATGACTATCAATTAGGTGATAGTACACAAGTACCTGTAAATGCTGAAGTCGTCATTAAGGGACGCTTTCGTCGAAAAATAGGCTATGGGAAGTTACGATTAAAACTTATTATTAATTAATGATTTAGCCTAACTACTTAAAGTGATAAGTTAGCATAAGGAAAGAGGGATCTGCTCTTTCTCGTAAAGTTGGCCTAAGAATAAAATCGACTACAATTGCGTTCCAAAATAAGTTCGTACGCTATTCCAGTCAGGGTAGTGCGTAGAGCCAAACTGAATTAGCAGCCCTTCAAAGTTTTCTTGGCCTTTACCTGATGCACAATCATCAATTAAGTAATCGCCTCGATTCAAGCCTTTATGTGCTGAAATCATGAGGTTGTTGATGCGTTCATGCCAAGATATTTCTCTACCCATTGCCTTTTTTCACTATAGCAGTGGGGATTCTTAATTGGCGGCGCTGTTAGTATATAGACACTAAATTCGGGTTGCTGACTCAACCAGTTAAAAGTTTCTACAGCTCCCTTTATAGGTAATAGATTGATATATAGGCCTGGCTGGCTCTGCGGAAATGGCAATTCAGGATATTTCGCTTTGTGCGCTTTATAGCCTGGATCATAGTCACATAGGACATGATCCATGTCGACATAGATTACCGTTGTGTTTGTATTCATGTCGCGGATTACATTTGGCTGTGAAGTAAATTAATGCACTTGTAAATAACAAACCTTTCTTATGTCTAATACGTTTGTGTACTAGACTATAGGTGTTATTGCTCATATAATACGGGCTTCTTGCCAGTATAACGAAATCTAATACGATGAAACTTGATAATCCAGTACCGTTATA
>Ga0233426_10001778_pt1 | contig 18970 bp, 19 predicted proteins | sample SI_118_April2016_6_FD_179875 | JGI IMG/M metagenome (GOLD analysis project Ga0233426, IMG submission 179875) | Seawater microbial communities from Saanich Inlet, British Columbia, Canada - SI_118_April2016_10_MG | ecosystem: Environmental > Aquatic > Marine > Inlet | place: Canada: British...
CAATTTTCATAACTTTGTTTGTATGAGATTTTTCTGTTATTATCAAATCTTCTTTATCAGAATATTTCTCTATTTCACTTTTCTTAGGGAGAATGTATCTTTTTATCTTTACTTCTGATTTATGTGGATCAAACTTAAAGCCCAAATATTCTTTATTAGCCTGATTTTTATCAGTGTATTTAACAGTGTTTTTTAAATTCGGTAAGCAGGGATTCCATCCATTTAATTTTGAACCATTAAAATATATATTTACTTTTCTAGCTCCATTTTCTTCATTTAAAAATCTATGAAATACCATTCTTAAATGAGCTTCAACTATTAATTGTTCTTTAGTGATTTGTCTAGATATCTGTGCACCTGATGATGCTTTATCACTTTTGTTTTTCATTAAAAAAAGATCTTCCCAAACTAAAAAAGTATATGAAGTGTCACTTAAAAAAAACTTCTCTTTGGTGTAACATCTTTTTAAAATTTGTTTTAACTCTAAATATTTTTCATTAATTTCCTCATCATTTAAAATGGAATAAACCCATTTATCCTCTGACTGAATTAAAATCTTATCTAAAATAACACAACTTGATTTTTTTGATTTTTTTTGTTTAGCAATCACTGACAAAGTATTACAATGAGCTAAAGATGCAGTTTTTAAACCCATTCCAAATTTCCCTAGATCATCATCCAAATAATTTTCTTTGGAACTACCTAATCTTATTGCATCTTTTAGTTTTGATTCAGACATAGATTTTCCATCATCATAAATCATAAAATAGAACTTATCTTTAGGTTCTAAATAATCAAAACAGATATAAATATTATTCGCTACACCATGAGAAATAGAATTATCTATAATATCACAAATAGAAGATTGGAGCGAGTAGCCAATATTAGATAATGCTTGAACTACTCGACTTGCTGATGCTGGGATTATTTCTTTTTTCATTTTAAATCAATAAAAATTATTTCTGATATAGACCACTTAGCAATTTACATATTTCATCATTATTAGATGAAAAAATATCATTTAATTTAAAATGTGACCCTTTGAATTTATTTTCATCGTGATTAATTAATGGAAGTGTTCTAGCCTCAATATTTACTTTATTTAATTTATTTGCCTGATTATCAAATTCAAATGCGTGCGAGATATTATCGTCCTCATCAAAATATAAAGGATAAAATAAAATCACCTTAGGAATTTTATGAAGATTTGAATAAGCCAGCATCTGATATATGTCAGCACTTTCTATTCCATAATTTCTTTTTTTGCCCTCTCCTTTTTCCGGCCAAACACGCTTGTATTTTGCATCAACTAAAACTTTTTCTGTATCATCTTTTTCTATCAAAAAATCAATTGAAGTTTTAAAAATAGATTGTTTAGTTTCAAGATCTTTTCCAATATATTTTCCTTTTTGGGTGTGAATTTTTTTAACACCAATACTTGCTTTATTCTTTTTAATAAATCCTTCAATAAAGTTTTCGAATAATTTTGAGGACTCTATAACAAATGAGAAAATAGTATTGTCTTTTGAATCAGTACTTACAATGCTATTTGATAGAAACATTTTGCAATAGTCTAAGACTATAACATACTCTTCATATAATGGGTTAAGCAAAACCTTATCACAATCTTCAAGGGTAACAAATTCATCTTGGACTTCATCTAATGAATGAATAATTGAAGCCAATAAATTTTTAGTATTTGAATTTTGAATATATGGAAGCAAAAGTTCTTTACAAACATATTTTATAATCCTATTTAACTGATTATCAAATCTAAACTCATCAAACTCGCAAGGAATCTGATGCCAATTACCAGAAGCAATGTTTGAAATATATTGATTAAAATTAATTTTCCCCTTTACCTGAGAAAGATTTTCATAAACTAGTTCATAAGAACTATAAGAATAAGTATTAATGAGTTCTTCTGTATAATAAGCAAAGTTATACACCAATAATTCGAGTAAATCAGTATTTGTTGTAGAATCAAAAGAAGAGTATACTTTTGGAAATCTAATTTTATCTGAAAAAGACATCCACCATATTAAATGAGAAAAAACATATTGATGAAAATCTCTATCATTTATTCGAGTTCTGTTTTCTTCAGTATCAAATATTTTTGGAAAAATATTAATTGTAGCACTCTTGGTTTTAATAACGCCAATATATTTTCCGGCTTCTATTGAATTTTCATTAATAGTCAGAAATTTTTGATCTTTTGATTCACTTGAGAAATTATCTGACAAACTATGAAAGGCATATTTATTATCCCATATATTTTGGAGAGCATGGTTAATTTCATTGACATCAAAATTGACATCATCACCTATAGGTTTGTTTTTTTGTAGCTCAAAAATGTTTATTGAGTTATACATAGATGTTAATCCTGTGTTTTTTTATACTCAGATAAAATGAAGTCTTTTACCGGCTCCCATAATTCATAGTAATCATCTTCTAATTTGTTAAATACCTTGGCATGATTATTAAATTGAATGATACTCATATGACGAAAATTAATAGAAAAATCTCCGACATCAATATTTTCATCAATTAGGTAATCGTTTAATTCTTTACGAATAAATTTATTATCATTACCCATTAATTTAATGGCATTAACTAATATTTTATGATTTTTTTGGTTCGAATTTCTAAACCATTTGGGAATTCTTTTTTCGATCTTTATAATTTCTTCTTCGTCACTGGGATTTTCAAGTTTATGAGAAATAGAAGTTGAAGACTTAGATGATTCTTTATATTTTTGTTTAACTTTTAGTAATCTCATGTTATCCTTCCACTCTTTATCAATTGAAATTGTATTATTAATTGCAGTGAGACAAGAAGTCAAAATATTCTCTACAACATTCATATCACCCCTAAAATATTCATTTAATAATGGAATAGTTTTTTTATTAATAATATCTACGAGCTCTAAATCTTTCATGAAATCTGAATGCCCAACTAAAAAATCAACCGTTTTATTATTCATTAGTATCTCCTCATTTAACTTCTTCATAAATCCTCTCTTCTCTAGATCTTTTACTAATTCCAAATTTGGATACATTGCTTCAAATTCAAATCTTCTTCTAAGAGCTATATCTATCATTGCAATTGATTTGTCAGCCGTATTCATTGTACCTAAAATGAATAAATTAGAAGGCACAGTAAATGGTACACCATTAATTAATGTGGTATAAAATTTCCCTCTTTTATCCTCTTCTATTAGAGTAATTAATTCTCCAAAAACTTTGGAAACATTACATCTGTTAATCTCATCTATGACTAGCACATAATTCTGATCTATATTTTGAGATGCATTTTTACATATTTCCATAAATACACCAGGTACATAATCAAATTTCATTGACTCTTCTGAGTCGTCCTCTATTACAGGCTTTAAACCAATCATAAAATCCTCATAAGAAAAGCTCTGATGCATTGTTACAAATTTAATTCTGCCATCAGGTTTTTTGATCTCATTATAGAAAATATGATCCGCATTATTTTCATCTTCATGAATGATATTTACTGATCTCTGCTTTGTTGTAAAAGTCTTACCAGTTCCTGGAGGACCATATAAAATAATATTTTTTGATTCGCTCACAACTTCATTATTTTTATTTAAATCTAGAATTACATCTTCAAAACTAATATCTGACAAATAATGATTTACATCACTTAAAATCTCTTCAAAGAATACATAAAATTTATTAACCTTTTTCAAATGATGCAGCACAAAACAATTTGTATGTTTTTGTTGCTCAAATACAACAATATCATTTGGCTCAAAGAGGTCGTAATCCTCAGAGAAATTATTATCAAAATATATTCTATACTCATCTCTAGTTCCTCCATCAGTATATTTATCATTATGATAATGATAATTTAATAAATGACTCGAATCAGAATTTGGGTTAACTAATTCTATTTCTCTTGAATCATTCTTTACAAGACAACCTAATGGAGGGAAAAAATATTTGGCAGCAGATTTATTCACTAAAAACATTTTGGATGGACCTGGCTTTTCATTTCTAAAACCTAGTTCATTAGCATTTAATCTTCTTACATATAACGAACTTCTACCTTCAGGTCTTCTCACCTCAAAGCGATTTCTTCTCAAATGATCAAAATGAGGAGAACCTTCACCAACTGAGTGAAAAAAATTATCAGGTAAAATAGATTTATTAGCTATAGTATTAGCTATTTCTAGTAAATATGGTGGAGGATATCCAATATGCGAATTATCTTTATAAACTTTATATTGAGTTTGTCTATTTTCAGGGATATTATTGATATCAATTTGATCCATTGCAGCTAAAATATTTTCAGAGGTAATGGATCTAAGAATATTTTTTACTTTTTCTGATGATAACGAATTACTCATGAGATTCTATTTGATTAAAAAAATCTGACAATTTAATTTTAAGTGCACTACATAATTTCTCAAGTACAGAAACGGAAATGTTTCTAGAACCCTTTTCTATATCATGAATATATGTTCTATCAATATTTGCTAACTCAGCTAGCTTCTCCTGAGACAATGATTCTTTTTGTCTTAATTCTTTGATTTTTAAACCAATTAGTGCCTTTATTTTTGTCATATTCAAATTAATCTAATTGATGACAATTGTACAACGGACAATAGTCAACATGCTTAAATAATTTGTTAGCAATTATTTTATGAAAACGTGAATTAAATTTGGGCAGAAATGTATATTAGCGATAATGAAAAATTACTCATACATAGACTTGTTTTGCGGAGCTGGCGGACTTACAGTTGGCTTTGGTAATAAAGGCTTTCACCTTGACTTGGCAAATGATATTTCAAGACCAGCACTAGACACATTAAAACACAATTTAAAGCATACTCATCCTAAGACAGATAAAAGTAAAGTTGTACTTGGAGATATCATTGAACTATATGAGTTTCTTGGATTAGAAAAAGTAAAAAAAGAAGTTGTTGGTCATGCAGTAGTTAAAACCAACAGAGAGGAAGAGCTAAAAAGAAAGACTGATTCACTAAAAGAGAATATAGACGTACAGAACATACTTCATAATATTAAGTCAACAGATGTATTAGTTGGTGGCCCCCCCTGTCAAGGCTTTTCTATGATTGGGAGATCAAAAAAGATGACAGCCGAAGAAAGAGCTAAAGGATTTATTGACGATCCTAGAAATCAACTTTTCAAGTACTATCTAAAGTTTGCTGAGAAATTAAATCCAAAAATTGTGTTGATTGAAAATGTAAAAGGTTTGGTTTCAGCATCAGGTTATAGAGACTTAATTGAAATAGCTCTTAAGAATACCGGAGAGTTCGGATATGATGTGTCATCTGAGGTTTTAAATGCGAAAGATTTTGGATTAGCTCAACATAGAGAAAGAATATTTTTCATAGGAATCAGAAAAGATCTAGCTGAAAATAATAGCATAAAAGCAGTAGATGTTTTTAAGGCAATATTAGATCAAAAAACAAGCAACTTAAGTGTTAATGATGTAATTGGTGACTTGCCTAAAATTTCTGCAAATCCAAAACCTAATAATTACAAAGAAGAAAGTGAAGTATCTTATTCAAATTCTAAGTGTTTTGGAAAGAACATCTCAGAGATTAGATACAATAAACTCCTGTCTAACAGTAACAAGAAATACTTAAAATTGATTAATAATTACAAGGGTAAAAAAATAAAAACACCCTTCCTATTTAATCACAAATCAAGATATCATAACAAAAGAGATTTATTTATATACAAGAACTTAGTTCCAGGGAAGTACCTTAATGATCCTGTGAACAAAAAAGCACTGTCTAAAGTCACCTATGGAGTTCACATAAATGAAAAAGGTGAAAAACAAGTAAAAGGATTTGGAGACAAATACTTTAAACTTAATCCAAACTCAGTGTCAAAGACAATAATAGCACATCTTGAGACAGATGGGAACTCTTATGTTCATCCTGGAGAAAACCCCAGAAGTATTACACCTAGAGAAGCTGCTAGAATTCAATCATTTCCAGATTGGTATTTTTTCACTGGAAGCACTCGAAACCAATTCAAGCAAATAGGCAATGCGGTACCTCCAGCTCTTGCTAGTATTATTGCAGAGCAATTCATTTACACACTAAATAAAATGACACAATGAAGAAATTGACTTTCATTGATTTATTTGCCGGTTGTGGAGGACTCTCCGAAGGGTTTTTATCTTCTAATAAGTATGAAGGGTTGGCTCATGTTGAATGGGAAATACCAATGGTTAGAACGCTTCGTCATCGTCTAACAGATCGTTGGAAACACTCCAATGAAGATTCTCTTAAACGAGTTATTCATTTTGACATTCAAAAGACAAAGGAATTAATTAATGGAAATTGGGGAAAGGGAACTTTAAAAAATTATGGAGCAACAAATCACAAGCAAATAATAAATGGTGGTCTTCGCTCTTTAGTTGGCAATAAAAAGGTTGATCTAATCATTGGAGGTCCTCCATGTCAAGCCTATTCGATTGCAGGAAGAGCTCAGGATAAAAACTCCATGAAAGATGACTACAGAAACTACTTGTTTGAGAGTTTTGTTAAAGTAGTTGATGAATTTAGACCAACTGTATTTGTCTTTGAAAATGTACCCGGAATGTTAAGTGCCCAGCCTGGGGGAAAACCTGTAACAGAACGAATATATGAAGCATTTAAAAAAATAGGCTACGAAATTCCTCCTTCTAAAGATCTTAAAAATGCTGTATTCTCTGCAGCTGATTTAGGAGTTCCTCAAAAAAGAAATAGAGTTATTATTATTGGAATTAAAACAGCGAATTCTAGTGATCTAAAGCTAGACTCAATTTACAATGAAATTAAAAAACAATTTGTAAAAAAGCACTCCACTGTTCACCACGCTATATCTCATTTACCAAAATTTAAGCCCTCAAATAAAACTGAAAAAATATATGGTCGAAAGACTTCATATAAGGCTATAGAGAATATTGATCTTAGCGATGACCTAATTCCAAGATATCAAAATCAGCGTGATATAAAAGTCTTTTCAAATTGGCTAAAAAACAATATGAATAGTTGGAATTCTGATGTAAAAATTAAATTCTATAATGATTTAGTAGGGAAAAAATCTTCACACGGAAAATACAGAAGTCTTGATTGGAATAAGCCCTCCCCTACTATTGTAGCACATCTATACAAAGATGGGTTGATGTTTATTCATCCCGATGAAAAACAATCAAGATCAATTACAGTTAGAGAAGCAGCATCTCTTCAATCTTTTCCTGAGGATTTTATTTTTAAAGAAAGAATGGGTTATAATTATAAAATGATCGGCAATGCAGTTCCACCAATGATGGCAAAAAATATAGCAATTGCAATTTACTTTACTCTAAATCGATAAGATTTTTGTATTGACAAAATATAAGTCCGTTGGAACAGACTAATTCAACTCAAAATAAATATATTATCTCATAAAACTTCGATATGTGCTAGGTAAATTTTCTACTATATCAGATGAATCAGAGCGATAATAACCAATTTCCGTTGCTAGTATGTTAAATAGCTGCTCTAGAGTTGATAATAATATATTTGTATAGTCAATAAGTCTCTCTCTTTGTTCGTCTAGTAACATGTGGCTTATAGTCTTCGTACCATGAAAAATATTATTTCTAATCTGATATGTAAAAAAAAGTAATTTATAATGAGAATCGATTTCAAAATTGCCTTCTGCTAAATTATCAGCAGATGTTATATAATTTGACATTATGGTGTTCCCTTGTCCATATTTAGAATTATCATATTTTCTTATATTAAAATCAAGTTGAATTTTTTTTGAATTTTCTGATAATTTGAATCTAGGATCAAATTGGGAATAACATTCTCTAAAATCAATACAATTATTAGCATGAAGGAAATCCAGTAAATTATTAAGTTTATTCTTAAATATACCTCCATTTAAGTAAACTAAGCGCTTTTTCATAATTGACTTCGCCCAATCAATTGAACAAATCATATCAAATGCAAAAAATGAATATATAAACTTTGAGGGTTCAAACAATTGCCAATTTTCCTTATAATTTGGATCTGTTATACCGTGCTTAAGTTCTTTAGCAAAGAGATACGAAATCTCAAAATTTTTAATTGCTTTGTGGAAATACTCTTCTTTTTTATTGGAATGATAACTCATTTACTTCTAATTTAAATAATTGTTTTCTAAATAAGCACTTAAGTTTTTAAGTTCGTCTAACAATAGACATCTTTTCACCGTTATGACCCCATTCGAGAACTCCAGGTGTATTAATTATATAATATTTTGTTTGAAATCCATCAGGCCATCTTTCATTTTTTTCTTCGAAAATTATTACCACTTTTTCATTTGACATAAATCCTTTCCGCTGTCGAATAAAAATATGAGCAGGTAAATCATCAACAAATACAGAAAGTGCTTTTGATTTAATAATTTTATTTAATTCATCGATACTTACATCTATCTCATCCATATCAAAAATAGGTATATCCTGCTCGAGAAATAAATTATTTTTGTTCATAATTTTTAAGTTTAAATTAGTGTAAAAATTTATCTTAAATTAGAAGATTTTCATCTTTAAAACAAATAAAACATTCAATAGTTTGATTATATATAATTGAATTTCAAGAGACAAAATGGATAAAAATCAAATTACAGGAAGTATTTATGGTTTCATTGTTGGAGATGCACTAGGAGTTCCGGTTGAGTTTTGCTCAAGGAGTAAATTAAGTCTTGAACCACTCGAAGGTATGACTTCCTTTGGAACCCATGATCAACCAAAAGGGACTTGGTCTGATGATACGAGTTTAATGTTGTGTTTATTAGATTCACTATGCAGTGAATTAGATCTAATTGATATTTCTAAAAAAATGATTAGTTGGATGGACGATTCGAATTACACCGCTAATGGAGAGGTATTTGATATTGGATTTACTACCCGAAATTCACTCATCTATTTAAAAAATGCAATACAAAATAATCTTAAAATACCACGTTATTCAATTGATGAGAAACAAAATGGAAATGGTTCATTGATGCGGATTCTGCCACTTTTATTTTATTTTAAAAATAGCAAAAAAAAAGAAGAAGATAACTTTGATTTAATAAACGATATTTCAGCACTTACTCATGGTCACATTCGTTCTTCTATTTCATGTTTGACATATTTAATTTTTTGCAATGAATTGACAAATCAATTAACTAAATCCGAGGCTTATTCTAAATTGAAGAAAAGAATGAATGATTTTTTTAATAAAAATCAGAATTTCACAAATGAGCGAGTCCATTTTGATAGAATTTTAAATCATGACATTACAAAACTTAATGAAGACTCTATAAAATCAAGTGGCTATGTAATTCACAGTATTGAATGTTCTATTTGGTCATTTCTAACAACATCTTCCTATAAAAATGCAGTTCTTAAGGTAATAAATCTAGGTGAAGATACCGACACAAATGGAGCAATTACAGGTAGTTTAGCCGGTTTATTTTATGGTTTTGATTCCATTCCAAATAATTGGACTAGATGCCTACAGAATAAATCGCTTATTGAAACTATAGTAAAAAACATGAATCGAATATAAAGAGTTTACAAACACATCATCTAATGAAACTTAATCAGTTTTCATAGATTTTTCTAACCGATTCACAATTTGTATTAACCTCTTAAAATTGCAGTTAATTTTCAATAGCATTTATTTAACAATCAATATTTTTTGTCTTGAAATTTTCAATTTATTTAAAATAAAGTCGATGCCTTTATTTGAGTAATCAGCTTTTAATGATTTTGTAATTTCCTCAATAGTTTTTTGTTTTTTTTCCAATCTATGGAGGACTTCGGCTTTTCTTGCATGAGCTATTGCATGAAACTTTTTAGAGTCTACAAGACTAATAGATCTATCAAAATCATCTAACGCATTTTGCATTCTAATTTTAAACTCATTAGGGTTATCTTCATAGTAATACCACCTTTGTGATGGGGGTATTCTTGTATGTAAAATACCTCTAAAAAACCAATAAGCAAATTTAGTTGAATCTAATTCTATTGCCTTAGTTGAATAATGGATAGCTTTATCTATATCATTATTCATTCGTGCAGCTTGATCATAAATCTTAGCTTTATAAATAGCCGATACATCTCCAGCAATTACAATATTCTTTCCTTCAAGTCGAACTTTGTAATGCATTAATCTACCTTCATTGAAAATATCACTAAAATCTATACGTCTATATTTAAATTCCTTTAAAAGTATTTTTTGTCTATCACTAGTTAAATTTGGAGTTTTAACAAATAGGTTTAACCCTTCAATTAATTGATTATCAGTTAATTTTGACAAGCTGTAATGATCTATTAATTCTCTAAATAATCTAGATGCTATTACATTGCTTGGGAAAACACCTTTGACTGATTTTTGAAAACACATATACTCACTTGAAATTGAAGAAAAATTATCAGACTCCACAAGTTCTATTAAAGAGAGTTCTTTCATGAAATTATTTTAAATCATTAAACATTCGTCTTATAAACCAAAATAGAAAAAGAACACCAACAGTAAGATTAGAAATCTCTGTAAAACTCATAGCTTAGTATTTAACTTAAAATCTAATTTTTCTCCATTTACCTGGATTGTCAAATTTTTGATAATTAATATCGTCTTTTAATAAAGCAAAGCGCCAGGAAGCAAAACCAATTTCACACATCCCTTTTTTTGTATATAATTTTGGGTTATAAATATGCTCCAAGTATAACGTGTCCCATTCTTCTGAATATGACCTTACAATATAAACTTTAGCTCCTGAAGGAAATTTTGCATTTGGTACTTTTTTCTCGAAATCTGAATTCAAGCACAATACCTTATCACCTTTTTTAAATTTCATAATTTTAATTTTAAGGTTTTTAATAAATGACATCTAGACTAATTCTAATTCTTTGACTTTCGTTTTAGATGCTTTAATTTTAATCAGCAAATTTTCTTTTTTCCTGAAATGCCAATTGTAAAACCATATTTCATTTCGTCCAGGTAAGGGTTGGTTTACTATTTCTTCTAACCACATAGATATTCCAAGACCACAAAAACCACGAATCGTATATTCACGACCCTTTTTAGGAAAATTCATAAACATCACTTGCGGGTCTTTAACACTAAATGCATCGTTCATACAAAGCACCTTATCCCCTACTTTAAATTGACTTTTGGATTTTTCCATCTTTTAAAATTTCAGCATTAATTTTTACTCTATAGTTCCATCCTGATTTTTTTTGAAGCCATTCTTTTTCTACACTGAAGCTAGCTGCACACATACTTGGCATAGCAAATCGAATTACATCGGAATTCTCCTTTAGACTTTCTATATTTAAAGCAAATCGTTTGTTTTCTTGATTGCGTTCTTGCATGGTTAAAGCAATTTTACGCTCATAATACTTGCGAGGGAACTTCTGAAAATAAACCGATTCATATCGATCCATAAATTCTCTCTTTTTATCCATTTTTTCTCGCCATGCTCTATGAACAACAGCTGCACGATTTGTATAAAACCGAGCAGGCTCTTTTAACTTAAACGGAGTACAATTGAGTTCACGACTTCCATCACGGTAAAAAATTTCGATTGGGGTATGATCATCTAGGCCCCATACAAAATCGATAAGTTCACCACTAATGGTTCTAATTTCTTTGATTTCTGATTTCATCTCATTCATGTTTAAATAAATTTAAACACCAAGAACAATGTGAAAGGAATTCCTTTGTTTTTAAGCAGATTGCTTCACATTCAATCCACCGTGCCCGGAAAGGATCGGTTGGCATACTCAAAGTAACTCTTGATGTATTGTTGTACAAATAAATAAAACGTTTGTGACAGTTTATGTCAAAAACATTGCGTCAATATAAATTATGGATAACCTATTTAATTTTTAGACGGTTGTCTCACATAATTTCCACCGCGCCTTGGTTAAAGATCGGTTGGCATACTTTATAGTAACTCTTAATGCATTTCAAAAATAAGTAAATTATGCTTAATGGTATAATTTTACACAAAGATATTATGTTAATTTATACTATTTGAAGCGAAATTATACTACCTGTATGGGTTTACTATAACTTAAAAAATTTTATAATCCCATTATACCATTTGGTAGGTTATGAGACATATATTTTTACTTTTTAGTTATATTAGCATATAACAAATCTATATTTAATGAACTTTATAAAAAACACCTTTCTAATTATTGTTGTCTTTTTTATAGGCTCGGCCTTAATTAATATTTTTTTAGACAATATAAACCTATCGATGTTTATAGGTTTAGTTTTAGCCATACTTATTGTTCTAAAACCTCATAAGAAATTTGGAAATTTTGGCTCCGGTAAAAAACTATTTAGCGGTATTCAAGATGAGACCATCGAATTCCATAGAAACCAATTGATTGAGCAATTTATTTATGGAGATTTAGCCAATCATTTTCCAACAGATGTATTTTTAAAGAAAGGAGAAAAACTAATCTTTGATATTCCTGGTATTCAAATATGTGAAGAGAAAACGATAAAGACTAAGGGAAGTCATAGTGGTTTTTCCATAAGGGTTATGAAAGGTGTATCCTATCGATTTGGAGATTTTGAAGCAGCATCGGAAAAAAGAGTAACTCCACTTGATGTTGGGCATTTCATTCTAACTACCAAGCGGCTTATTTTCTCTGGAAATAAAAAATCATTGGATGTTGCTCTTTCTAAAATAGTTTCTGCAAAACCTGTTGAAAATGGAATTTTAATTGACCGAACAGCCAAACAAAATGTAGAATATTTTATTGGTCTTGACAATGTTAAAATGGATATGACTTTAGTTCCAGAAATTGGGAAAAATGAGACTTGGAAGGAACAACAAGTTAAATTTAAACTCAATGGATTTGATGTAAGAAAGATCATTCAAGGAGTGATTCAAGTAGATTAATATGATTAAAACTTATAGAGGGAAATATAACCCTAATAGACCTGAGTACTTTAAAATTAGCCGTTCTAAAGTTGAATTTTACCTGAATTGTAAACGTTGTTTTTTTCTAGATCGAAAATTAGGAATAGGACAACCTCCTGGGTTCCCATTTAATCTTAATTCTGCAGTTGACAGCCTCCTTAAAAACGAATTTGACCAATACCGAGAAACTCAAAAGGCTCACCCATACATTAAAAAAATAGGTATTAATGCTGTGCCATTTAAACATGAAAAAATAGAAGAATGGCGCTTCAACTTCAAAGGTGTTTCATATAATCATGAATCTTTGAAATTTCATGTATTTGGGGCAGTTGATGATTTATGGATCAATCTTGATAATAATGAACTTATTGTAGTTGACTATAAATCGACTTCAAAAGCAGGAGAGGTTACTCTAGATGCCGAATGGCAAATTGGATATAAACGTCAAATGGAATTTTACCAACATCTGCTTCGTCGTAATGGATTTAAAGTTTCTGATACTGGGTATTTTGTTTACTGTAATGGAATAAATAACAAACCCCGCTTTGACGAAAAAATGGATTTTAAAATAAGTTTAATTCCATACATAGGAAATGATAATTGGGTAGAAAGTACTCTTAATGAAATTCATTCACTTCTCAATCAAGATCATATTCCAGAACATTCAAAGACTTGTAAGTATTGTGATTACCAAATGAAAACATTTATATTATAGTCAACTATCACCAGTATTATGTTTAAAAAAATATATAGGCTGATCGCTAAGTACTTTTATAAAGAAAAGAACTCAGATCATGTATCAACTCCAATTAATATTATAGGAACTCAACATAATAGAAGAGGTGAAAACATAAAACTATGCAGGGTAAATGAAACTGTATATTTAAGTCTAGAAGAAAATAATATTCATGATAAAAATGCAATTCATGTTAAAAGAAATAATGATAAATCACTTGGATATATACCAAAAAATATAGCTGAAAAATTAGCCCCAGAATTAAGAGATAATAAATGTAGTTGTAAAGCGAAAATATGTAAAATAAACACAGATTTATATGGAGAGATATTTGGCTTATCAATCGTTATTAAACATGATGAATCTATAAGCATAAATCATCAAGAGATACCCATTGTTTGTCATTTTGAAAGATCTGATGATAATTATTATTTATATTTAAACTCAAACGATAAAAAGAAAGACGAAATAATAAAGTATTTAAAAGAAATTGATGTTAAAGTCTTAAATATTTCATTTCCGTCATTACCCTCTAAGTCAGGTGCACAGTATTATTGGTTAATAAAAATTGAATTCTCTGAAGATAAGTACAATAGTACAGATAGAATCTATGAACTCATAAAAAACAAATTCGAAATATATGATCGAGATGAGGAGCTTGATAGTATTATTAAAGAAAATGATAGTGCATTAGAATCGAAAGAAAATCAAATAAAAGAAGAAACACTGTTATTAAAAGATGAAAAATGTGTAATAGAAAGAGAATTTAAAAAAGAACGAGAAAAATTAAAAAAGAAAATTATCTCACAATTTGAAAATACAATTAAAGGAGTTTTTAATAATATAGAATTCCTTGGAAACTCAATAAAATTTTCATGTAAATGTGATGAAAAAGAGAAAATAACAATTTTTAAAACAGTTATTAAAATTCAACAGAATCAAATACTAGAGGGTAGGAAAAGAATTAGAGTAACAAACAATTATCAAGAGTGTAGATATAAAATGACAAAAGATTCTAATGGGTCAGGTGGGCCATCAGGTAGGATCTACTTCAACAATACTTTCCCAAAAAAAATATTAATATCAAGAAAGCAAGATCAAGAAAAAGACATTGAATTTCTTAAAAATTTTTAGTTAATAGAATTGCATTAAAAATAAGAGCTAAATAATCAATAATCTACTTTTTCCCCCTCTCTCAGATGTTGTTTTTCTAAATTTCAATTTAACTGCTCGAAGCAAGAGCTCTCTTGATAACCATCTTCACCATAAATAATATAATTTATAATATCAAAAATATAATTAAACGTATAATAGTGTTTACAGAAAAAGTAACTTTTACCTGTAGAATCATTATTTAGTTCTTTGATTTTTAATAATGAGACAAGATATTTAGGAAAAAAACTTAATGATTTATTTAAAACTACCTTTAAAATTAGCTGATCTTCAAATTCATAAATTTTAATAATACAATAGCCTTTAAAATGAATCTGTCCATTTTCTTCATTAAAGCTATATTCCAATGAAAACACCTCAACTAATGAAGCAACTAATTCTTTGAGTGATTTATAAATATATATATCTTTAGTTGAAATGTATTTGTCAAATTTTTTAGCTGAATAACGAATTGATTCATAATCATTTTGAGTTAAAGAAAATTTACCTGATGAATCGTCAGCGGAAAAGATTTGTTGGTAAACAGAATTATTTCTAAACTTGGAATTAAATTTCATTAATCTGGTTAATCGTTGTTGTGCCCGATTAATCTGTTCCAAAAGAGCACTATTTGTCTTATTATATTGATCCATCGTAATACTTTAAGTTTGTGTTAATCCATGATCATAACCACCTAATCCTCTATTTAATTCATTTCTGCTAATATGATTGAATAGTTTTTCAGATGGAGTCAACTTTGGTTTTTCTATTTGTGGAATACTCAACCCGTAACTAGTGGACAGAATTTTTGATATTAAAAAATTTAAAAAATACACTTAATTACTTTTTAAATCATCAAATTTTGATTTCATTGTAGGATTACCAAGAGTCAATTTTTTAATACTTAAGTCATCAGCTTTATTATTGGCTAATCTTAGATTATTTTCGGAAGATAACAGGGCCTCTTTTGTTTTTTGGAGATGAGAAATAGTTTTATCTATTTCCTGAATAGCTATATTGAATTTCTTACTTGCAAGTTCGTAGTTCCTTGCAAAACCTTCTTTAAAACTATTCATTTTTTCTTCAAAGTTTGTTATGTCTAGATTTTGATTTCTCACAAGATTTAACTCAGCTTTATACTCCATAGAATTCATTGCTGCGTTTCTAAGTAGTGTAATAATAGGTATAAAAAATTGCGGTCTTATTACATACATTTTCTCATACTTATGAGACATATCAACTATTCCCTGATTATAGAGTTCATTTTCTGGTTCTAATAATGAAACTAAAACAGCATATTCACATTTTTTTTGAATTCTATCCTTATCTAATTCCTTTAAAAAATCATCATTTTTCTTCTTTGTAGCAGTTTGATCATTTTCATTTTTCATTTCAAACATAATCGAAACAATTTCATTCCCATCTGCATCAGAATCCTTAAAAATATAATCCCCCTTACTACCGGAACTAGCATCATTATCTTTTTCAAAATATGCATTTTTAAAAGCGGTAGCCCTCAGTTTATTAAACTCAACTTCACAGTGTTGCTCAAGAGTCTCACCTACCATTTTTGTTGAAAGTTTCATTTTTAAATCCTTTCGAAGAGCAATCTCCTCATCTTTATGATCAATTATCGCTTGAAACTTCTCCGTTAAAGACTTCTCGAGTAACTGAGATTCAACTTCTTTGGTTTTTAATTGACTCTTTAGATTGTCACGCTCTTTTTCAACTTCCATTTTAGCTTCAGTAACAGCCAACTGAGTTTTCGTTTGAGCATTATCTAATTTTGATTTAAATTCTGAAAGCTCTTTTTCTTTTTTTGATATAAGATCCTTAAATGAATTTTCTACCTGAACCTCCTTTAATTTTAGTGCTTCACTCTTCTCTTTTTCGGCAAGGTTTAATCTACTGCCTAGTTCTTTCTCAAATTGATGATCTCTAACTTGCTTAAGAATTTCAGCAAATCCTGCTTCATCTACTTTAAAGGTTTTTTTACAACTTGGACATATGATTTCATTCATGATGCAGTTTTTTAATTAATCCTGTGAAACAAGATAATAAATTAATGTAGACTTTTATAAATTTTGCTCTTTTAGAAAAATATTGAAATCTAAAATCTCTGAGGAATTAAAATCTTCATAGAATTTATCCCAACTACCTATGCTTTTATAATCAAAAGAATATTTGTCCCGAACCTTCACACCTTTATTTTCGACATAAAGAAAGAATTCATTACCAGGTGCATTATTAAAAAGACCAGCCATGTTTACTTTTCCTGAAAGGAAATCAAACAAGCCTTTTGGCAAAACATGATAAAAAATATAGTCGCTACCTTTTATACTAACTTTTAACCAATGATCGTCGTTCAACTTATATAGCTCACAATTACTTTCCTTAGTTTTTATTACATCAGTTATTTTATCGAATTCTAAAATATGTCTTTTCATAACTCAAGAATTTAATTCATCCTCATCTTTATAGTTTGCCCAAAAGAATTGATAAGAATCAACTAAATAGTCATTAATCATTTGTTCGATATAGTCTATGTATTGATTCATTAAAAGTATTTAGTCGAATTATTTGCTGTTAGAAAAAAGAATAGATTGGTGAACAGATTGACCTTTGTGACTTAGCCCATAAAAAGTATTATCTACAAGATTTAACCTTGTCTCTGTACCTTCAGAAACACCTGGTGTTGAACTTGCCACATCTTTGGAATTATTAAATTGATCAAACACTCTATGCATTGATTCTATTATAGATGATTGGTCTATTGATATTTGTGCCTTTTTATCTTTTTGTAAATTAGAGTCTAATGCAGATGTTTTTATAATTTTCTCAAAGTAATCACAGTAAATTTTATTGTTGTTAAAGATATCACACGCTACCATCTGATTTCCCACAAATATTAGAAGACCATTTGCCTTAGACTGCATTGTGAATTTTTTAGTAATATCGTCTAGTTCTTCTTTATAATTATCAAATAAATCTGAATGAGACATCGTCTTTGAGTGAAACTCTAATGAATCCGATACAGATTCAACTTCATTCCAAACAGCAGATTGATCTACAGTAAAGTCGCATCTATTAAGTTTTTTGGATTCACTTATATAATTAGCTTTAGAATAGCGTATGGACCTGTGGGCAATTTCATCAGATGGCTGAAACCGTGAACTTTTATACTTCCACCTTCCCTCTTCCACGCAACTAACTGGAAGAATGATTTTTGTTTTAGGAGCTACAAGCACAGACGTATTTACAACTCTATTTTGCTTAGCGCCTTTGAGTATGTCACCATCTAAAATAAATATGTAACTCTCACTTAAATTTTCAAGTTCAATAGTGTTAACACGCTCACCTTCCTCCAACTCTTTTACTACAATCATCTTATTTTCGAAAGCTTCATGAAGACTTATTATACTATCAAGTTTTGATGTATCATAATTAATTTGGGCAACTGTAATATTTTCATGGTTTTGAATATCTAGTACTCCGATTTTTTCTTTTAAAAATAGATTCTTGTTTTCCATAATTGTTTGTTTACTTAGTTTTGAGTTTGTAATTTTTGATTGGTTTAGCTTGTTATAATTTGATACAGTAGCAAGTACTATAATTATTAATAAACCAATAATATAAATGATTTTCATAGCGTAATTAAAAAAATACTTGTGACAATTAATGTCACTTATTTAGTGACAAAAAAATGATATTACTTGGTTTATGTATTCTTAAGCCAACAACCTCTTTTTTATCATGTTCACCAATGATTCTTCCACTTTGGGTAGCAACTATTGATAAATCCGTGTTTACTATTCTAACATTAATTGTGGAAGTTGTTCAAGTTTTCATCTCAATATTCTTTAGAACCCTAAAAACTGTTGCATTCCTCTGTATTTGTTTAGCATAGATGGAGATTACTCCGACTTAAACTTAATGGAAGTACAAGATTTTAAGAAGAAAAGACCAGTAAGAATTGTTAACTTTTTAGGACAAGAGGTATTGTTTAACTCCATAAATAATGGCATGCCTTATATAGAAATATACGAGGATGGCTCGGCTAGTAAAAAGATTAAACGAGAAGAATAAAGAGGAATCGAACTAAACAAACAACAGATCGATATAATAA
>Ga0233426_10001782_pt1 | contig 18953 bp, 21 predicted proteins | sample SI_118_April2016_6_FD_179875 | JGI IMG/M metagenome (GOLD analysis project Ga0233426, IMG submission 179875) | Seawater microbial communities from Saanich Inlet, British Columbia, Canada - SI_118_April2016_10_MG | ecosystem: Environmental > Aquatic > Marine > Inlet | place: Canada: British...
ATGAGGACTTTATCATGAAGCTCAATGCTTATTGGCGCCTGATGCGCTTTGACAAGCCGGTAGGCACCTTATTGCTGTGGATGCCTACAGCATGGGCCTTATGGCTAGCTAATCAAGGTGTACCCCATTAAATTTGTTTATATGGTTTTTGCTGGGTACTTTTATCATGCGAGCCGCAGGGTGTGTTGTTAATGATATATGTGATAGAAATATTGATAAACATGTAACCCGCACAAAACAAAGACCGCTAACAGCAGGCGAGCTATCGCTTAAAGAGGCACTTATCGTGCTCTTTGTTTTATTGGTATTGGCATTATTTATTGTCTTACAACTCCCATTTCAATGCTTGTATTATGCTATTGCGGCTTTAGGTATAACATTCATTTATCCTTTATGTAAGCGCTTTTTTCAAGCACCGCAGCTTATTCTTGGATTGGCATTTTCAATGGCAATACCTATGGCTTATGTGGCTTCAGGGGTGGCTTTTAACGAAATTACGATAATGCTCGTGCTATTGAATACAGCATGGATTATTTCTTATGACACTATGTATGCCATGGTCGATCGAACGGATGATTTACAAATAGGTGTTCGATCAACGGCTATATTATTTGCAAGTTTAGACCGTTACATCATTATGTTATTGCAATTATTTATACACACAATTTGGTTGGCGGTCGGTATCAAAATCCACGCTACTATAGGTTTTTATATCTTTTGGTGTATGGGCGGTTTGATTTTAATTTATCAACAACTGCTGGTTAATACCCGCAGTGAATCACGGTGCTTTAAGGCTTTTTTATCAAATGTACGTTACGGTGCATTTTTATGGTTAGGGCTAATTATCCAGTTTATGTAAGGTAGATGAGGGTTTACAGGATGTTTAAATACCATAATGATTTGATTTGTTATAACCAAACAAAAATTGCTCACGACGCAGATAACCTTTTCATATTAGATAAACACAGCACCAACGAAGGGACTTGGAGTCTTTTGCAGGTGACTGGTGGTGAAATCAATGTTGTGTTTGTTGATGGTGAAGATCGAGCGTTATCAAGCCATTATCTCAATGCAACAACAGCGCCTATAATAATTCCGCCAATGGCATGGCATAAAATTGAGCCCGTATCTGAATCATTTTATGCAGAACTTGAGTTTTATTGTAAACCCCATCGTTATTTTAGCAAAAAGCATCACCTGGGTAACGTTCATAGTGATTTGCTTTATGTCTACCAAGCATATTTACAAGGACAGGGGGCTCAGGATGTGCTGGATGTCGGCAGTGGCACGGGTAGAAATGCGTTGTACTTATCATTGCTGGGACACAAAGTACATGCTATTGATATTAAGGAGCCTTTACTCCGACAAATGAACCATATTGCACATCAAGAAAAACTCGACGACCTTACCGCGACCATTCATGATTTGAATAAGCCCCTTAGCCTGCCAGAAGCTTCTTTCGACTTTGTTGTATCAACGGTATGCCTGCAGTTTTTAAATCCAGCACGTATCCCTGCTCTACTACAAGAACTACAAGCAAGCACTAGAGCTCAAGGCATACATTTTTTAGTCTATCCAATACAATCAGAACACTTCTCATTACCGCAATCTTTCACTTATCTTTCAGAGCCCGATGAATTATTACATCTTTATCAAGATAGCGGGTGGTCTATTCTTGAGTACAAAGAATCCATTGGTCAGCTCCACCGCCTAGATGAAATGGGCCGTCCAATACAGGGTTTGTTTGCATTATTATTAGCACAAAAGACGTAGGCTGGTGCTGAGCAAAGCGAAGCCCAGCATGGGGTGTTCCGTATAAATCAGAATATGCAGTGATAGCATCCACCGCGTGCTGGGCCTTCCGGCACCAGCCTACGTATGATTAGAGGACTTCAGCCAAAAATTGTCCAATCTAACTGACCATTTTGGCTATCTGAGTAGCTTCCATTTATAGGCTTATAGATGGTATGAAGGCTATTAAATGTCTCGACTTCGCCATACACATTTCCAGCAGACAATAGACAATAGTTTTGATTTGAAATAATCTCGATTAACTTCTTTCCACATTGATAGGTGGTTGAGAACCCTATGCCAGTGAATAATTCTTGTTTTAGTTTAATCGGCCTAGATGTTTCGCCAGGATGAATGACCTTAGCTGGTTTGTTACCAAGTATGTATCCAGTATTAGCTGTAAAATCAATGAGCTTGCAGTCTCGATTGGTCTTATTTTCAATGGTTACATTTAAATATTCACAGCCACTGCTAGCTAAAACCTTAACGTTAGCAAAGAAAAGAACAAACAATACAGTCCATATTTTATTCATATCCACTCCTTGTGGGTACAATTGCTAGCTAGATTTAACCATATCATTAAAATTGGCCCCTGCAAATAGACAGTTTTAAAGAGTTCCGTCCAAGGGTAGGGCTCAAGTTAAATCGTCGACCAACTTACTAGCACCAATTCGAAACCAGCTATTATCAACTGTTTTGCCAAGCATATGTTCTGCTAAACGTACATATGCCAGAGCGATCGGCTTTTCACGCACACCACCAGAAATTTTTATCCCACAAGATTTTTGTGTATCTACAATTGCTTTAAGCATGGCAAATGCAGCATCCATAGATGCACCTTGTGGTATTTTCCCTGTTGAGGTTTTTAAGAAATCACATCCATTGTTGATGATTTTAGAGCTTAGCGCATAGACAATATCAATACTTGATAATGCTCCCGTCTCAAGAATCACTTTGAATGTTTTATGGTGTTGACTACTTAATTGATAGCAAGCTTTACAATGTTCCAGAGCTGTAACCGTATCTCCATCAAGATAGGTTTTGTATGGAAATACATAATCAATTTCATTGGCATTTGATGTTCGGCAAATGTGCTCAATATCAGACAGGACCTTATCTAACGGATCGGCTCCTAAAGGAAAATTGACAACGGTAGCTTTCTTCACAACACTTGATGGGCTTAATAGTTTTAGTTGTTCGGGGTAAATACAAATCGCAGCTGTATCGTATTTAATTGCCAGTGCATCAAGTGTTTGAATCTCGTTATCAGTAACCGTCTCATCTAACAGCGTTAAATCAATTAAATGAAGAATGTCACTATTCGTCAGCACCCTTGCAGGCTTATCATATATTATCTTAGATGTCTTAGAAAAAAGGTCTAAAAGCGTCATGCCAACCCAGCTATAAACTGCTTTAATAAATGATTAAGTTTTTCACCAGCTTGTTCTGCCATCATAACAACCGCTTCATGACTATGGCTTGTTTTGGCAAGAACTGTTGCATAATTGGTGATGGTCGCTATTACAGCTACCTTCATACCGCAATGATTTGCAACCAATACTTCAGGAACGGTAGACATACCAACAGCGTCAGCGCCTAATATACGAAAGGCTTTAATTTCAGCAGCAGTTTCATAATTTGGTCCTAAAACAGAAATATACACGCCTTGATTAAGGGCTATATCTTCTTCGTGTGCTAGTTTAAGTAGTCGCTCTCTGGTAGATAAGTCATACGCATTATCTAATGGAAAAAAGCGGGGACCAAATTCATCATCATTTGGACCTACCAGCGGATTGGAGGGTTGTAGATTAATATGATCCGTAATCATCATCAGCTCACCAGGGCCTACATCTTCGCGTAAAGAACCAGAGGCATTGGTTGCAAAGAAATAATCACAACCCAGTACCTTTAGTGTTCTTATGTAGGTTTTAACCACATCATGGTTATTACCCTCATACGAGTGTGCTCGCCCTTGTAAACACACAACACCAACATCATTGTGATAGCCTAATACAAGACGACCTTCGTGACCATGCACTGTAGTTTCTGGAAAGCCTGGTAAATCAGCGTAGGGTATTGATACAGCATCCTTTAGCTCGTCAGCAAAAGCGCCCAACCCTGAGCCTAATACAATGCCTACTTTGGGTTCAAATGAAGGGCGTTTGGCTTTTATGATTTCAGCAGCAATATGTGCATTAGGACGATGTTGGTTCATTGTATATACCTGGTAAAAGTTATAGTTTAAAGGCGTATGGGAGTAACTCATCCATGGTCAACGTTTTCAAAACCTTGTTATGATCACATAGATGAATAAGTGTATCTGGTTTTGAGAATTCTATAAGTCGTTGCCTACAAGCGCCGCATGGTGGGCAAAGTGTCCCATCTCCATTCATGATGACAGCTTGTTTGATAAGCTTATTTCCACTAGTTATTAATTGGCTGATGGCTGATGTTTCTGCACACGTTGATAGCCCGTAGGATGCATTTTCTACATTGACACCAAGATAAAGAATACCGTCTTCATCCTCAATACAACATGAAACTTTGAAGTTGGAGTAAGGGGAGTAAGACTTATTTAAAACGCCTTCAGCGTGCTTTATCATAGTCGGTAAGGTATCGCTCATTACAGGTCCCATCTTAGAAAGGTTGAACTATACTGATAATCAGAGTGTTTCTCAAGACTACAGGGTGAATTCAACATGAGGATTTTGAACCAATTGTTCACCGCCATGTATCTCAAGATGATGTTCCCATAATCCACCTCTAAGCACAGCTTGTTCTTGCGGCTCTTTAGTCGGTGCTTTATCATTTGAGGAAGCGCCTAGGTCGGTTGTTAATGTAACGTAAGAGCTATGGCTAGGTTGGTCTGGCTCATAGGTTTTAACAGTACACTCTTTCCAAAGATAAAGTGATACAATCGTTAGGGCATTACCACCTATCAGTCCCAGATACATACAAGGTAGGGCAATAGGCGGGAACAACAGCGCAAGTGTTGCAGATATTGAAGCAACTAAGCTTGCAGCTAGGGTTGTATACACATAGTTTAAATAATCTGATTGTTTTGCTGTTGAGTAATTTTTATCATATTCAGGTGGATGTTTATATTTATGATGTTCGCTGATGGACCACACTATACTACTAACTGTAAACAACCACATGGCAGGCAACATTAATGCTGGCTCAACCAAACATAAAATCGTTGCAAATGCACCGAGAAAGGCTGCGAGCTGGTATTGTTCCTTAAACTCTACAAAACCATACCAAGCGTCTCTTTTGCGAGGGTGGTCGGGATAAAAAAGTGTTGCCATATACCAAGTAATATAGCCAATCAGATAAGCCGCGAGTGCCAATGTATTAAACACTGCACTAGCAATGCTATTGGGGATGTATTTTAACTTGTTAAGAAAAAAAGCTGCTAAAAATAGCTTCCCGCTTATTGTGTCAAAATATGTTGCTTGCTTAGTCAAATCCTGATCCTTTGTTATGAACATCAAGATACACCAAACTGTTTATAAAATAAAATTGAAGCAAAAACAAGCAGATAACCGTAAAAAGATAATATCATCAGCATATGCGGCGTGAAGTAAGGCGAAGCCCAGCATGAGGTGGGTCGTGTTGATTGGAACATGCAGCTAGTAGGTTGGGTCGTTTGACCCAACAAAATAAATCCACATTAGCATTGTTGGGTCAAACGACCCAACCTACACCTTTAGTCCTGCATGAAGTGAGTCGTATTCTTTGGAACAAGCAGTGAGTGTAACCATCGCTGCTGGGCCTTTCGGCACCAGCCTATGTATTAAGCGTTGAACGTATATCCAAAACCACGTACGGTTTTAATCCAATCTTCGCCGGCTTTATTTTCACCTAATTTGTGACGCAGATTACTGATGTGCACATCGATGCTGCGGTCATAGGCAGTAAAAGCACGGTGGAGGGCGTACTCGGTTAGCTCCTCTTTTGAAAAAGCTTGCTCTGGTGATTTCATGAGCATTTCTAATATATTAAACTCGGTATTGGTGAGCTCTAAGTGTTCACCATTTAACGTGGCCGTTCTTGTTGACGCATCCACTGCTATCGGACCTGCTTCTAGCTTGGGTTTACTGGGTGTTATTGTTTGGCTGCGTTTTATAATGGCTTTCAGTCTTGCAACCAATTCTCTTGGGCTTGAGGGCTTGGCTAAAAAATCATCGGCTCCTAGCTCAAAACATAACACTTTATCAAGTTCATTTTGCCGGGATGTAAGCATCAGAACGGGTGTTTCAGATTGCTTTCTCATCTGTTCTAATACTTGTAAGCCATTCATTTTAGATAACAAAATATCTAGTACTATAGCTTTATAGTTCTGGTTTAGTGCTTTTTTTAAAGCTGACTCACCATCCGTTGCAGTATCTATATCCAAACCTTGCTCTTTTAGTAAAGGCTTTAAAATATCTGCGACGTCTCCATCTTTATCTGCTATTAGTATAGTGTTACTCATTTGTTGCCGACCTTTTGTCAAAGCACTCAATTAATTTTATACGTCTTGCATCTGAATTCAAGATTTTAAATTGAAAACCATCAATATCAATACTTTCACCGCGTTTTGGCAGATAACCAAAGTTTGCTAATACAATGCCGCCAATGGTGTCATAATTATCCGAGCCTAAGGATGCCTTCATTTGTTCGTTAAACTCATCAATTGGGGTGTGGGCTTTAACAACGTAATGATCATTGCCGTGTGATTTGATGTAGGCTTCTTCATCGACATCAAACTCATCTTCAATGTCGCCGATGATTTGCTCGATGAGATCTTCAAGGGTAACAAATCCTGAAACCGCCCCATATTCATCAACTACAATGGCCATGTGATTGCGATTGCTTCGGAATTCACTTAATAATGAATCCAACCGCTTGCTTTCTGGAACAAAGGCCGCCTCACGAACGATATCTGTTAAATCAAATGTTTTATCAGGTTCTGATTGAAATCTAAGTAGGTCTTTTGCATGAAGAATACCAATCACTTCATCTTTGTTATCGCCATTGACTGGAAATCTAGAGTGCCCTGATTCGGTTACAATTTTAATCACCTCGTTTAGATCAGCATTCTCTGGAATAAATGTGATTTGCTGTTTTGGCAGCATAATATCTCTAACTTTCATTTGTGTGAAAATGATAACACCCTCAATCATAGCTAGTGTTTCACCATCAATTAACGAACGTATTTGAGCGTCTCTTAATAAGCTTACTAATTGTTCTTTATTTTGTGGCTCTTTTGAAAGAAATTGTTTCAAACGATTGAACCAATTTAGGTCATCCTCTTTCACTATTGTATTCCTCATCATTGTAGGGATTAGCAAAGCCAAGTTGTTGCAAAACCTCAGCTTCTAGTCGTTGCATTTCTTCTGCGTCTTTATCTTCAATGTGATCGTAACCTAATAAATGTAATATACCGTGAATGATGATATGTGCCCAGTGAGCTTTAATGGGTTTTTCGAGTCGAATGCTTTCTTCAGCAAGAACCTCAGGGCAAATGATTACATCTCCTAAGAATGGGAGTTCAAGCATAACCTCATCTGGGAGTTCAGTTGGGAATGCTAGTACATTTGTTGTTTTGTCTTGTTTACGAAATGTGCGGTTTAATTCTTGAATTTCAAGGGGCTCTACAAAGCGTAGTGTAAGCTCGCCAGATACTTGATTGTGTTGAAGCGCGGTTTCAGCCCACAATTTAAGAACCTTGTCTGGCTCGGGTGTTTCATTGTTGCATGCATGCTGAATGTCTATGTGCATGGTCATTTTTTTTGCCCTTTTAATTCGCTTTCATAACAATCAATGATTTTTGATACCAATGGATGGCGAACGACCTCTTTACTAGAGAAGGTAAAGGTTTTGATACCTTCTGTTTTTTTAAGTAAATGTACGGCATGGGATAGACCAGAGTCTGTACCTTTTGGTAAATCAATTTGTGTGATGTCGCCTGTAACCACGGCTTTTGACCCAAATCCTATACGCGTTAAAAACATTTTCATTTGGGGGATGGTTGAGTTTTGTGCTTCATCCAGTATGACGAAAGCTTCATTGAGTGTTCTTCCTCGCATAAATGCTAAAGGCAGTACTTCAATGATGTCACTATGGATAAGTTTTTGTGCTTCTTTAAATCCTACCATTTCATACAAGGCATCATATATTGGTCTTAGGTAAGGTAGAACTTTTTCAACCAAGTCGCCTGGCAAAAAGCCAAGCTTTTCACCAGCCTCCACAGCCGGTCTAACAAACACCAAACGCTGCACTTCGCCTTTTTCTAAGTGCTCTATTGCTTTCGCAACAGCTAAATAAGTTTTACCGGTACCAGCAGGGCCTACTGCAAATGATAAATCAAACTCATCAATACCATCTAGATATTGGATTTGTTTTGCGTTGCGAGGTGCAATTGATTTTCTGTTCAATTGAATCGACTTAGACATAGTAATGTGCTCTTTGGTTTGTTTGAGTAAGGACAAAATTGTTTGTTCGGTTATGGGATGCATTGCATGAGGGTGCAACTGCTTTATAAATAGTTTTGCCGCTTTAACTTTATTCGAATATAAGCCTTTGACTTGGATAGCGTCATCAGTTGGTTTTATATTGACCTTAAAAAAAGACTCAAGTATATGAATGTTATGATGAAAAGCACCACACAGGTTGGCTAGTTCAAGTGCATTGAAGGAAGGGGAAGATAATGATTCAATATAAAGTTTACTGCTCAATGTCGTATTTTTGATTGATTAGTATATTATTTAGGATAGTTCATGAAATTGTGGTTGCGCAAGTAATAGGTAGCTAAATCACATTCATTTCATGTTTATCTACGATAGCGTATAATTATACGCTTTTATATATACACTTCACAAGTAAGATATATTAATTATGATTGATTTACATTGCCATAGTTTTTATTCAGATGGTGCCCATAGCCCAGCGGACTTGTTTGACATGGCTGTTGAAGCAGGCCTTCAAATGATGGCATTAACGGATCACGATACCCTGGCGGGTCTTGATGACTTGCATAAAGCAGCCGGCGCATCGGATAAAACCATACGTATTATTAATGGTATTGAGCTAAGTGCTCGATGGAAAAAACATGAAGTGCATATTCTGGGTTTAAATGTACCACTTGATGGCAGTGACTTTAATGCCGTCGTTGAATCACAAGCCGAAAGCCGCCAAAAAAGAGCGTTGGATATCAGTAAAAAGCTTGAAGCAATAGGCTTACAAGACAGCTACAATAAGGCATGTAAACTTGCAGGACATGAGCATATTGGCCGGCCACATTTCGCTAAAGTTTTACTGGAAGAAGGGTACACCAAGGATTTTCAACAAGGCTTTAACCGTTATTTAGGGCGAGGTAAAATTGCCTATGTGCCCACAAGCTGGGTTAGTTTAGAGGAGGCCGTTTATGCCATCAAAGCATCAGGAGGGCAAGCCGTCGTTGCTCACCCACTTAAGTACTCATTGACTCGGACCAAGGTACGTGAGTTAATCGAAGCATTTAAAGACGCTGGTGGAGATGCTGTTGAGGTTGTATCAGGAGCCATTCTCAGTGACCAAATGCAAGAAGTTGTAAGGCTATGTAATCAGTTTGAATTACTTGCTTCATCCGGCTCTGATTTTCATAGTACAATCATGTCAACGACACAACTTGGCGCCCAACGCGATTTACCTTTAAACTGTACACCAATATGGACAGACTGGACCCTATAACATTGAGGACGATATGAGTCAGATTTTTGCAATACATCCTGATAACCCCCAATCAAGATTGCTTAGAAAGGCCGTTTCAATTATTGAGGATGGAGGTATTCTTGCCTATCCAACTGATTCTGGATATGCCTTGGGATGTGCTTTAGGTAATAAACGTGCGCTTGAGCGTATTCGACGATTAAGGCAGCTAGACAAAAACCACAATATGACGTTGGTGTGTAGGGACTTATCTCAACTTGGCTTATATGCAAAAGTAAGCAATCCTATATTTCGGTTACTGAAAGCATTTACCCCAGGCTCTTATACATTCATATTAAAAGCGACCTCAGAAGTACCGCGTATCATGTTACATCCTAAGCGTAAAACGTTAGGTCTAAGAGTACCTGAAAATAGCATTGCTTTGTCTCTATTAGAGGCCTTGGATGCGCCAATTTTAAGTACCACCTTAATATTACCAGGTGCTACGGTTCCATTAAGTGAACCAGATGCAATAAAAGATGTATTAGGTAGTCAAGTCGATTTGATAATTGATGGTGGAAATTGTTTTGCTGAACCGACTACAGTGGTTGATCTTACTGAAGATTACCCTGTTATTTTAAGGGAAGGAAAGGGTGATCCGACCCCATTTCGATAGTGAATGTATTTTAAGTTTTAAGTTAATAGAGGAAATCAATGTCAGCTTTATTTAGCAGTAACAAACGTGTTGTATCGGGTATGAGAGCTAGTGGTAATTTACACCTTGGGCATTATCATGGTGTTTTAAAAAACTGGGTTAAACTGCAACATCAATACGATTGCTTCTTTTTTGTGGCTGACTGGCATGGATTGACCACGCATTATGATGAACCAGGTCGTATAGAGGGATATCTCTGGGACATGGTGGTTGACTGGCTTGCATGTGGTGTAAACCCGAGTTTATCAAAAGTCTTTATCCAATCATGGGTACCTGAACATGCAGAGCTGCACTTATTGCTATCTATGATTACACCTCTAGGCTGGCTTGAACGAGTTCCGAGTTATAAAGAACAGCAAGAAAAACTTCATGAAAAAGACTTATCCACCTATGGCTTCTTAGGTTATCCCTTATTACAAAGTGCGGATGTATTGCTGTACAAAGCTGATTATGTACCGGTTGGAGAAGACCAAGCACCACATATTGAGTTGATACGTGAAGTGGCTAGACGTTTTAATCATATTTATGGTCGTGAGCCAAATTTTGAAGAAGCTGTTGCTGAAGCCATAAAAAAAATGGGTAAGAAAAATGGTAAATTGTATAAAGAGCTAAGAACAAAGTTTCAACAAGAAGGAAGTCATGAGTCATTAGAAACCGCTAAAGCACTTCTTGAAAATCAATCAAATCTATCAATAGGTGATAAAGAGCGTCTACTAGGATTTCTGGATGGCTCAGGAAAAATTATTCTATCCGAACCACACGTCTTATTAACAGAACATGCAAAACTGCCGGGGCTTGATGGTCAGAAAATGTCTAAATCTTATGGCAATACCATCAGTTTAAGAGAGCCCCCTCAGCAAGTAGAGAAAAAAATTCTAACCATGCCAACCGATCCGGCTCGCGTAAAACGAACGGATCCGGGTGAGCCAGACCGTTGTCCTGTTTGGCAATTGCATCAGGTTTATTCTAATGAAGAAGTTAAAGACTGGGTTCAAACGGGTTGTCGCACAGCAGGCATAGGCTGTGTTGACTGTAAACGCCCCGTGATTGATGCTGTCCAGAGCGAACTCTCCCCGATTCAAACAGCCATCAAAGATTATGAAGAAGATATGAGTTCGGTAAAACGTATTGTGTCTGAGGGTAGTGAGCAGGCTCGAGAAGAAGCAAATAAAACATTAACGGATGTTAGAGAAGCGATGGGGCTGGACTATTAAATGACAGAAGCCTTGGCAGCAAAGGAAGACAAAGCTGTAATTGCGGTCGTATCGGGTACGCCTTTCACCGATTTGCCTGAGGATTTGTTTATTCCACCTGATGCCTTGGAAGTGTTGTTAGATTCTTTTACAGGGCCTCTGGATTTGTTGCTATATCTCATTAGAAAGCAAAATATTGATATACTAGATATTCCCATGCGTTTAATCACGCAGCAATATATTCAATACATCGCCCTAATGAAAGAGCGTCGCTTGGAGCTTGCAGCAGATTACTTGCTGATGGCTGCCATGCTTGCGGAAATAAAGTCGCGTATGCTCTTACCCCCTAAGGTATGTGATGAAGAGGAAGGGGAAGAAGAAGATCCTCGCTTAGCATTGGTTAAAAGGCTACAGCTTTATGAGCAATTTAAAGAGGCCGCTAAACAATTAGATGAATTGCCAAGGTGTGAGAGAGACGTATACCCTGTAAGACTAAATACGCAGCATATACACATCAAGCAACCTGAACCAGACGTGGAGTTAAACGATTTATTGGCGGCCATGCAACGAGTATTACAAGTTAAAGGTCATAGAGAGCACCATCAAATTGCACGAGAGACCCTGTCTGTACGAGAGCGTATGAGTGCCGTGTTAGACTTGTTACAAACAAGAAGGTTGGCTGAATTTTCAGCTTTATTTTCATACAGTGAAGGTAAAATGGGCGTGGTAGTTGCCTTTCTTGCTATCCTTGAGCTATCAAAACAATCGATGTTGGTCATTACGCAAACATCAAATTTTGCGCCTATACATATTAAGGTGGCTGAAGATGAATGAACAAGAGTTGAAGCTCGTTATTGAAGCGCTATTGGTCAGCAGCAAAAAGCCATTGACTTTAGAAAACATACAGCATGTTTTCAATGAGCTAAATAGACCTAGTGCTGAACAAATAAAACAAGCTCTGAAAGCGTTGGAATCTGACTATGCTAATCGTGCCGTTGAGTTGAAGAGCGTCGCAAATGGATATCGATTGCAAACAAAATTGCACTACAGTCAATGGGTGGAGAAATTATTTACTGAAAAACCAAGTAAGTACTCACAAGCGCTACTAGAGACGCTGGCTATCATTGCTTACAAACAGCCTGTTACCCGTGGAGATATAGAAGAGATAAGGGGGGTAGGTGTCAGTAGCTCAATGATTCGAACCCTTATTGATAGAGAATGGATAAGGAGCGCCGGACACCGAGATGTACCTGGAAAGCCAGCTGTATATATAACGACCAAGCAGTTTTTGGAGCACTTTAATTTACAGCGACTAGATGATTTACCAGATTTGGTAATGAATGAACTTGAAACCACACAACACTAAGTGAAACAAATATGAGTAGTGAACGTTTACAAAAAATATTAAGCCAAGCAGGATTTGGTTCTCGTCGAGAAATGGAACGTTGGATTGAACAAGGTCTTGTTCATGTTAATGGCAAGAAAGCGACCATTGGAGATGTTGCGACAGCTGATGATAAAATCAGTGTAAAAGGACGTGTCATTGATAATCCATTAAGAATAGCTCAAAAAACACGAGTTTTACTTTATCATAAGCCAATTGGTGAAATTTCAAGTAGACATGATCCCAAGCATGAGAAAACAGTGTTTGATAATCTGCCGCATTTAAAGCTGGGTCGGTGGATACAAGTAGGGCGATTAGATATCAACACATCAGGTTTACTTCTTTTTACCAATAATGGCGAGTTGGCAAATCGCCTTATGCACCCTAAATATGAAATTGAACGTGAATATGCCGTAAGAATCCATGGTGAAGTAACTCAACAAATGATTAACGCTTTGAAAAAGGGTGTTGAGCTTGAGGATGGGGTCGCTAAGTTTAATAAAGTAGAGTTTCGTGGTGGAGAAGGTAAAAATAGCTGGTTTCACGTTGTGTTAACCGAAGGAAAAAACCGTGAAGTTCGAAGACTTTGGGATACCCAAGGTGTAGAAGTAAGCCGACTTATACGGATACGCTATGGAAAATTATATATGCCTAGATCACTAGCTAGAGGTCAATCGGTAGAATTATCACCCCCAGAAGTAGATAAATTTATCGCCGGATTAAAATAACGCCCTAAGAAGGCGCTGCAACGGATGAGGGAAAAAACTTCCTTCTCCCGCACCGGGAGAAGGTGCCTGTAGAGCCTGCCCCTGCGAAAACAGGGGGCGGATGAGGGCAAAAATATCCCCAACATTAACAAGCTGTATGGAAGTAAATATGAGTAGAAGACGTAGACAACCCCCAAAAACACCAACCCCTGCGGTTATTGACACGCTAAGCCATGACGGACGCGGCATAGCAAGAATCGACGGCAAAGCAACGTTTATACAAGGTGCTTTACCAGGAGAAGACGTTACCTTTCAATACTTAGTGAAAAAGAAGGACTTTGACGAAGGGAAATTGCTATCTGTAGAAAAAGCATCGCCGTTACGAGTGGAGCCTAAATGCCCTCATTTTTGGATGTGTGGTGGCTGTTCAATGCAGCATTTGGATGAAGCAAATCAAGTTACATACAAACAAGCTCAGCTATTAGATTTACTAGCAAGAACTGGAAAAGTTATGCCTGAAACGGTACTTGAACCAGTCGTTGGCGAGGCGTGGCATTATCGCAATAAGGCGCGGTTAAGTGTGCGTTATGTTGATAAAAAACAGTCAACTTTAGTGGGCTTTAGAGAGAAAAACAACTCACGCTTTATCGCTGATATTTACTCATGTGCTGTTTTAAACAAAGAAGTACAAGATCAAATTGCTCATTTAAGATCTTTAATCGATACATTTAATAATCCTAAGTCCATTGCGCAAATAGAAGTTGCAGCAGGGGATAGTGATATAGCGCTTATATTCAGAAATCTTGAGCCGCTTACTGCTGAAGATGAAGATAAATTAAAGGCCTTTGCAATCGATACAGGATTTAAATGCTTTCTTCAGCAAGGTGGTGAGGACACAGTAGCATTATTTTACCCAGATAATGAGTCTGAGTGGTTACATTATGAATTACCTAGTGAAGACATACGATTTACGTTTCACCCTACAGATTTTACGCAAGTGAATTCCAGTATTAATAGACAAATGATTCCATTGGCATTAAAACTTTTAGACCTCAAAGCGTCGGATACCGTGCTAGACTTATTTTGTGGGCTTGGAAATTTCTCGTTGCCTATTGCGCGCCACGTCAAAGAGGTTGTTGGGGTAGAAGGTAGTCAACGCATGGTTGAAAGAGCAACCATGAACGCCAAAGCAAATCAAATTGAAAACACACAATTTTTTGCGGCTAATTTGGATGACGAAACTACGTTTTCAAGATTTACGGGTAAAACAGTTGATAAAATATTGTTAGATCCGCCTCGTACAGGTGCATTGGCAATTGTTAACCACATGCATAAATTGAATCCTAGTCGGATTGTATATGTGTCCTGTAATCCTGCAACGTTAGCAAGAGACACTGAGATTTTAGTGCATCAAAAAGGCTACACACTAAAGGCTGCGGGTATTATGGATATGTTCCCACATACAGCACATGTTGAGTCCATCGCATTATTTGAGCGATAAAATAGAGTTTATAAGGACAGTTGTTATGGTTAAGGTCAAAGAAAACGCCCCTTTACAATCCGATCAAGGGATTGATCTAGAGCTTTGGTTAGAGCATTTAGGTCAAAAAGGCTATCTCAGCGACATGCAGGCAATACGTAATGCCTGCGCACTCAGTCAAATTGCAGGGGCTGACCAAGCTACGGATACAGGTGAGTCAAGCTTTCAGCGTGGTTTAACCATGGCAGATATATTGGCTGATTTGGAAGTTGATTGTGATACTTTGATTGCAGCCATCGTTTACGAGCCTTTTTACTACACTGATTTATCTCTAGAGGTGATAGAAGAGCAATGCAGCCCTTCTATAGCGAAGCTTGTAAAGGGCATTCAAAAAATGAGTGGCCTTTCAAACATGCAAGCGTTAAGCCACCATGCTCAAAACAAACATCAAATTGATAATATTCGTAAAATGCTTTTGGCCATGGTTGATGATGTGCGTGTTGTCCTTATTAAACTAGCTGAGAGGTTATGTGTATTACGTTCCTCTTCTCCTATGCCAGATGCCATGCGTAGACAAGTAGCAACAGAAGCCATGGAAATCTATGCACCTTTAGCAAATCGGCTTGGAATTGGTGCCATTAAGTGGGAAATGGAAGATCTGGCTTTTCGTTATCTTCACTCAGATGAGTACATGGCCATTGCTAAAGGGCTAAAAACAAAACGAATTGAGCGTGATAAGTTTGTTAATTATATTGTCGATGAACTCAATCAGCACATTGCAGCATTAGAATATAATCATTTTGAAGTATACGGCCGTTCAAAACATATTCATAGTATCTATAAAAAGATGCAGCGCAAAAATGTATCTTTAGATGAGATATATGATGCAACGGCTGTTAGAATTTTAGTCGATACAAAAGATCAATGCTATGAGGTACTAGGCCTTGTACATGCTCTTTGGCGTCAAGTTGTGGTTGAGTTTGATGATTACATTGTCAATGCAAAGCCGAATGGCTATCAGTCTTTACACACAGCAGTGGAAAGCCCTGAAGGTCGCGTATTTGAAGTACAAATCAGAACGTTCGACATGCATGATTTGGCAGAGATGGGGGTGGCTGCTCACTGGAAATATAAAGAAGGCGGGGCTCAGCAAAAAGAAAGCCATGAGCGTAAAATTGAATGGCTTAGAGAGGTGTTGGCTTGGCATCGTGAGATGGCCGCTAATCAGGGCGTATCAGAAGACATTGAAACAGAGTTTTTGGAAGACCGAGTGTATGTATTTACGCCTGGAGGTGATGTATTAGACTTACCACAAGGAGCAACGCCATTAGACTTTGCTTATCAAGTACACAGTGAAGTCGGTCATCGTTGTCGAGGTGCTAAGATTGACGGACACATCGTACCTTTAACCTACACCTTAAAAACAGGCGACAAAGTCGAGGTATTAACCGGTAAAGAGTCAAAACCATCAAGAGATTGGATTAACCCACATTTACATTACCTGAAATCATCTAGGGCTAAAGCTAAAGTTTTACATTGGTTTAAAATGCAAGACTTTGATAAAAACAAAGCAGAAGGGCATGACTTACTTGATAAAGAACTTAAATCCCTTGGCGTTAAATCTGAGCAATTAAATGAAGTAACCAATAGCTTTAATTTTAAGACTACAGATGACTTGTATGCAGCCGTTGGCCGTGGCGATGTGAAGTTAGGCCAGATTATAAATCGTTTCGCACCCCATGAAACGACGGAAGAAAAGGTTCAGCACTTATTAAAGCAGCCTCCTAAACACGAAGTAACAGGTAGTGATTTAAAAATTGAAGGGGTTGGAAATCTATTAACACATATGGCTCGCTGTTGTCAGCCTGTCCCGGGTGATGATGTGATAGGGTATATCACACTAGGTAAAGGTGTATCGGTTCACCGTAAAGACTGCCCCAATATACTTCACGCAACCGAGCGAGGTCGTCAAAGACTTTTAGAAGTATCCTGGGGAAGTGCTACACGAGAACAGTATGTTGTAGATGTGGTTATTAAGGCATTTGATAGAAGTGGGTTGCTAAAAGACGTTACCTCACTTCTCTCTAACGAAAAGGCCCATGTGTATGCATTACATACACAAACCGATAAAGAAGAAAACTTATCTTACCTTTCTTTAACACTGGAAATTGATGGATTAGACAGCTTGTCAAAACTATTAACCAAACTTGGTCAAATCTCAAATGTATTAGAAGCTAAGCGACAAGCTTAATATATGCAACGGTTTTGCGAACTTTGAGTATTAATTGTAGGCTGGCGCTGAGCAAAGCGAAGCCCAGCATGGTAATCACGTACAGTGCCAACCTATTTACCAAATAAAAAACAGCTCTTAAAAGAGCTGTTTTTTTATGATTTAAAGCTAATTCAGTTGTGCTGTTCTTGATTCAGTAGGATCTAGTTTGGGATTCACCGCATCCATACCAATTAACATGGCCTCTGAAAATTGGCGCTCAAACGTTCCAATTCGCTCAATTTTGGGAACAGAATTAACAATCGTATTATGGTAATCTTTGCTTACCTCAGCAATGATTGCTTGAGATAACTCTCCCTTACTTAATCCAGCCAACAGTTGTGTTGCACGTTCGTACGCTTCAGGGGTACTCAGTCCTTTAATCTGTGTTAAAAGGTGTGCTTGGCGCTGGTTTGTATGGCGATTGAAAAAGAATAAGGTTGATGTTTCGTGGGGGTGAGCTTTTAAGTATTTTTCACCTACATATGCTAACCGGTCAGCCAAGGATGATTGAGCAATATCGGTTGTTGTGGTTTCTTCTTTCATCGTTGGAGCTTGGGTTAAAGCCTGCCCAAAGCCCATTAGCTTAAACAAGGCATTGCCTATGGATTTAATTAGCCCACCTGATGAGTCAATGTCTTGCTCACGAATTACATCGAAATACGTGTTATGTTTGCCATCTTTTAGTGAATGAGCGTCTGGTAGTGGGTGAGTGGATATGCAGTGAATGAGTGTGTTTGATAAGTCCCCACTTTTGGGGAGCGCATATAGTATTGCAATTAAGTGAGGTATGGCTTGCTCATCATTCGTCACATTGGTTAACTTTGTTAACAACTTTGCTTGGAGCTGATTAGTATGGAAGTAAAATGGCCCGAAATACTCAGGCGTTGGATACCTTTCTAAATATATTTGGCCAATCTTAGCAAGTTTTTCACCAAGTGTATGGTCTTTACTATCGACGCCCTGTGCTCGATATTGACTATAAACTGAGTTTTTCATAATTGATTCCTATTTATTTTCCTTAAGTTCAGTTTGTGCCAATATTCTTAACAAAACATTAACACGTAAAATAAAACTGATATAAAAAACAAATTGGTTGAGTGGGCAATGATATACAACTAGACTTCAACCTAATAAAAAAGGACCTACATAAGGAAAGACAATGATTGCTCAATGGATTCGTTTTAGCTTGTTAGCCGGGTTCTGTTGTATGTCAGGAATAATAATGGCTGGTCCACCAAGCCCCATTAAGTGCTCCAATACCTATGCGTTGTGTAGTGCTGCTAGCTGTCAGCCGATACCCGGTCAGGACAACAAAGTGCTTTGCCATTGTTCTGTATGGGAAGGTGAAAACGCGGGCTTTTCTAGTTGTGAGCAACGCAAGCCAAAAGTGAATAAGCAAGGGTTTAAGACGTTAACTTCAACCTTTTCATTAGGTGGTGGGCATTTTCAATATATGACTTGTAGCGCAAAAAGCTTATGGGCAGATTGCCTAGATCAGCCATGTCTTGTAGATGAGAAGTTATCAGATAAGCGTCATGCCGTATGTACATGTAACCTTAAATTTGAGCCTAATTGGGTAACTTTTGCAGGAGAGTGCGATACAAATAAATGCAGTCGGAGCGTGCCAGGGGAAATGAGACAAATTTTATCGTGAGCTAAGAGCTAAATTAAGGTGCCATACACATCTCGGATTGTCCAGTTTTATTTTCCTTTCCAGTAGATTCTGGCGGATTAATG
>Ga0233426_10001783_pt1 | contig 18943 bp, 17 predicted proteins | sample SI_118_April2016_6_FD_179875 | JGI IMG/M metagenome (GOLD analysis project Ga0233426, IMG submission 179875) | Seawater microbial communities from Saanich Inlet, British Columbia, Canada - SI_118_April2016_10_MG | ecosystem: Environmental > Aquatic > Marine > Inlet | place: Canada: British...
CAATGCTACGAAATATTCTTGGGCAAAAAATCTATACCAAGTAATGGTAGGGAATTTCTGGCTTCCAGAAAAAGTATCAGGTCTTTGAGAAGATGCTACTCAATTTAAAAATGAATTAACTGCTGACGAACAAAGAGCATATAAAGGGATTTTATCTTTTCTTATTTTCTTAGATTCTATTCAAACTGTAAATCTTCCGAATTTTTCTGAATATATTACAGCTCCGGAAGTAAACTTAATTCTTTCAATTCAAGCATATCAAGAAGCTATTCATTCACAATCATATGCAACTATTCTTGAAACAGTAGTTGATTCTGAAGATAGAGAAGAAATATACTATTTCTGGAAAACTGATAAACATTTATTAGAAAGAAATGAATTTATTTGAGGTATTTATCAAAAATTTGTTGATAATCCAACAGATAAAAATTTCTTTAGAGGTGTAATTTGAAACTTCTTACTAGAAAGTATTTATTTCTACAATGGTTTTGCTTTCTTTGATACACTTGCTGATCAAGCTAAAATGGTTGCTACAGATAGAATGATTAACTATATTAGAAGAGATGAACTAACTCATGTAACCATCTTTGCAAATATCATCAAAGAAATCAAAAATGAATTTCCAGATATTTACGATGAACAAATGATTTATGATATGATGGGGGTTGCAGTTGATCAAGAAATTACTTGGTCAAAACATATTCTCGGAAAGTCTATCGTTGGTATGAGTCACGAAAATATTGAAAATTATACAAAATGGTTAGCAAACGAAAGACTATCAATGTTAGGTCTAAAACCTCTCTATGATAATGTTACAGCAAACCCATACAAACATCTCGACAGACTTCAAGACAACAACGGTGAAAAAGGGAACTTCTTCGAAACTACCGTAGTTAACTACGCACAATCAAGTACAATGAATGGTTCTTGGGAATTCTAATAAAAAAGTACAGAAATCTTTTCTGTACTTTTTTATTTGATATATATTCTAAAAGTATTATATTTATATTGTCAATCACTTTAAGGGGAACTTAAATGACAACTAAAATTACTCCTATTAATGTCGATACTTTATTAGATGATATTGATATGGAAGAGTACAAAACTGTACTTAAGCAAACTTTGTTGAATGATGACCTTCATGCAAACATTAAAAAAGGTCTTGAAAATAAGGAATTAGTTAAGCATTTTATTGCTCCAAGATTCCGAAATATTCAAGAAGTAGATAATTTTTCAAATATTCTTGAAGAATGTGTTGAAGAATTATTAGAGTCGGAAAAATATAGGTTTACAATTAATATCGAAGCCCAACAAGATGGTTATAATATTAAAATTGGTATTTCACCAAAATAGTAAACTAACATTATTGATCCAAAAATTATTAAAGTCGAGTTTTTACTTGGCTTTTTTATTTCGCTTTTTTTCTTTTTAGATATAATAAATCTAACTATTTCTAAACTAAATAAATGAAACAAAAAATACTAAATATTATCTACAAATTTCTGAAATTTTGTGCAAAGAGATATATTAAAAAACACGATCCGGAAATCATTGGTGTAACTGGAAGTGTAGGGAAAACAAGTGCGAGAATGATCATTACTCAGGTTTTGGATCAATTTTTACCGGAACAAAGAGTTTCTACTTCACCTAAAAACTTTAATTCAGAATTGGGTTTAGTTTTCAGTATTTTTGAAATTACTGAATACACTCCAAATATTTGATCATTATTAAAAAATATTTGAACTATATTAAATAAATTAATATTTGGTAGATCATCATATGATATTTTAGTATTAGAATATGGAATAGATACTCCTGGTGATATGGAATACCTCACAAGTATAGTTGAACCAGATTATGGAATATTTACAAAACTAGACTACGTACATTGTGAATTTTTTGATAATAAAAAACATATAGGTGAAGAAAAGAAAATATTACTTGAAAAAACAAAGAAAAAAACGTATTTATGAAATAATGATGAATATTTAGAAAAGTTATTTTCAGAATTGAACGGAGAAAAACAAATGTTTCCTAATATTAAAGATGTAGCTTTTAAAGAAAAATCAAAAAAATTAAAATCAGAATTTATATTCAATAATACAAAAATTGAAAGTAATATATTAGGAGTCGAAAATCTAGAATATATTGCACTAGCCTGCCAAATATTTATCGATATGTGATATGAATTACATCTAGATACATATCATTTTCAGATTCAACAACAACCTGGAAGGTTTGGTATATTAGAATGAATTAAAAAGAATATTCTTATAGACTCAACATATAATGCTGCACCAGCAAGTATGAAAAAAATGGTTGAAAACACTTTTGATATTAGAAATGCTGTTTATCCTGATCATAAAGTATTTTTAGTTTTATGAGATATGAGAGAACTCTGAGAAACATCTCCATCTAAACATTTAGAATTAAATGATACTATTATTCATGCTGATGCAATTTATTGTATTTGAGAAGAAATTCAACCACTATTTCAAGCATTGGAAGTACAAAGTTTTGAATGAAAATTCCAGCTATTTAGAAAGTCAAAAGATGCATGAGTTGCTTTGAAAAAATATCTAGAATCTAGTAACGATAAATATATAATCTTATTTAAAGGAAGTCAAAATACTATCTTTACAGAAGAAGCTCTCAAAGAAGTACTATTAAATAAATCTGATGAAGAAAATTTAGTAAGACAATCAAAAGACTGGTTAGAGAAAAAAAACAAATTTTTTACAAACTAAAAACGAGCCAAAGGGCTCGTTTTTTTTAGTATCATTGCATAAAAAATAATTGTTTACCCCCTGAGTATTTCTTCGTGAATACTATCAGCAGCTAAGCAACCTTCTGCAGCTGACATAATAGTTTGTTTAAATTTGTTTGAGTTGGTAGTAACGTCTCCAGCAGCAAATAAACCTTTGATAGATGTTTCTTGACGAGCATCTACAACTAAACAACCCTCTGAATCTTTTTCAGGATTCATAGAATCTACAAGACTTGTATTTGGATTTGAACCAATAGCAACAAATATACCATCAGCTTTGATAGTTTTTCCTGATTTTAGTAATATTTCTTCTACAAAGAATTTACCTTTTATTTCTTCTACTTCTTCATTGAGAGCAAACTCTATATTTTTAACTTTTTTTGCTTGTTCTACCCAGATATCTTCAGCTCTAAAAGTATCTCTTCTGTGAACGATTGTAACTTTATTACATAATTCAGCTAGATAGAGTGCTTCCGTTAATGCTGTATTTCATCATCATGCTAATACAACATCTCTTCCTTTAAAGAAATTCCCATCACAGGTTGCACAGTATGAAACTCATTTTCCAAGCATTTCTTCTTCACCTTTTGCTCCTAAATGTCTATAGTTATTTCCAGTAGCTAAAACAACGAATTTTGTTTTAAATTCTTTTCCTGTAGCAGTTGTAATATGGAAATGATCTTCATGTTTATTTACTTCTGTAACCATTTCTTCTAACATATCAGATCAAGCTGCAACTGCATGAGCTTTGAAGTCATCCATTATTTCTTTTCCACTTGCTGATAATACTCCAGGATAATTTTCGACTTTATGAGAAGTAGCTAATGCTCCACCTGGGAGACCACCAATTACAAGATTTTTCATACTATATCTTGAAGCATACATTCCAGTTGGGTATCATGCACTTCATGCTCAGATTATTATTACATCGTAGTCAAATTTCGTCATTTTTATTTTTTTAATTAATATTTATATCAAGATAATATATGTATATCTTAATTTATCCTTAATAAGATTGTAAAAAAAATTAATATAAATGCAAAAGGGAATAGAAAATAAAAAAAGTTGCATATATAATATATATTGTATAATAAAAATCTAATTAAAATAGAGGTTAAAAAATGGAGTTCTTAGAAGAGAAATTATTATTTATTAAAATAGATCTCCGTGGTTTATATAAAAAACGGAGAAAATTAATTAAAATTAATTTAATATATAAGCGAGAAATTAAATACCTAAAGGCTAATATGTACAGAAAAAAATGTTTTATTGTTAATAAAATTAAAACAATTGAAATATTTTATATAAAAATGAGTCAGAATAAATTAAAAATTTTCGAATTAGATGAATCTATTAAGCAGATCAAAGCAGGTCGTTTACCTGTAATTCAAGAACTTAATGAGTTGAGAGATATTGAAAATTTTGAATATTTTAGAAAAAAATATTTTGGAGATATTTGTTATGAACGAATTCGTCTCTATTATGATAAAGAGGAAAAAGCAGCATGAGCTGCTTTTTTGCCGTTTAAATTTCGAATATTATTTTTATTTAGAGAAAATTCAGTATAATAAATTATATATAATACATGATGAATAAATAACTATGTCGAGACAAAGAATAGATAAATCAGATAGAGAGTTAGAAGAACTTCAAGATAAATTAGAATATGCTGAAGGAGAATTAAAAGTATTTATTGCTGATATTCTTCCTAAAGATATTGTGATAAGAAAAACAATGGAAGATAGAATGGTTGAGCTTGAAAATCTTGTAAATACTTACGGATGAGTTGTTATAGTAAAACATATTCAAAATAAATCTATTCCAGATTATAATACTTTCATTGGAGAATGAAGGCTAGATGAAATTATTGAAGAAATGGAGAGAGAGTGAGCAAATATACTTATTCTTGGGAATATACTCAAAGCAAAACAAATTCATACACTCAATGAAAAATTAAGACCTATATGAGCGAAAGCTTGGGATAGAGTTGATTTGATATTAAAAATATTTGAAAAAAATGCTCATAGTGCTGAAGCTAAAATGCAAATTGAATTGGCTTGTATTAAACATATGTGACCAAGAATTTATGGTATGTGAATGGAACTTTCAAAACAAGGTTGAGGTGTTGGAACAAGAGGGAAATGAGAAACTAATACGGAAATAATGAAACGTCATCTCCGTAAAAAAGAACAGCATATTCGTGAAGATCTTGCTCATTTTGCGAAAGTACGTGAACAACATAGACAAGGAAGAAAAAGAAAATGAATGAAAACAATAGGTATTGTTTGATATACTAATGCAGGGAAATCAACACTAACAAACGCATTAACTAAAAAATGAGTTCTCGTAGAAGATAAACTCTTTGCAACTCTTGGGACTTCGGTCGGTAAGATGTTTGTACCAGCCTCATATAATGCACAAACATGAGCTTATATAGCACCAAAAGAGATATTAATCAATGACACAATTGGTTTTATACGTGAACTTCCACCAAAACTTATTGATGCATTTAAATCAACTCTCGAAGACTCTATTGAATCAGATCTTTTGCTCCATGTAATAGATGCTTCGGATCCTAAATTTGAACTAAAAGTTGATGTGGTAGAAGAAATACTTGAAAGTATTGGAGCAAATCAAAGATCAATTTATGTGATCAATAAAATCGATGAAGTAAATGAAGAAGAATTTATAAAAACATATAAGTCAAAAAGAGAAGACGAAGTTTATACTTCTAAAAAAGCTTATATTGAAGAAAAATATGCTGACAAAGAGTTAATTTTTATCTCAGCAACTGAAAAATTGAATATTGATGAATTAAAGAATTTAATTGTTTCATCTTTAGAATATTAAAAAAATATTATATTAAATATAAGTTATTTACTATACATTAAATAATAAAAATAAATATTATGGATATTAATTATTTATATCTTGCACTTGGAATTTTTGCTGTATTCATGATTTATTGAATTACTACGGTTATAAGATTTTCTCGTACAAAAAAAATGAGTTCAGACAAAAGACAACATTTTGTGACTCTATTAAAGAGAATTACACGTGGTGTTTCAAGTAGAGAACAAATAGTTGATATGGATAAACTGTATCATAAAATCCTTATGGCTCTGGGTTATCATGGTACTTTTGGAGAAATTCTAAAAATGGAGCCAAATGAAATTTCAAATATAAACACTGTTTGGGAGATTCATAAATTGAGAAATAATATAGTTCATGATTTTGATAATCATGATGAAAAATTTTTAAGAACAAAAGCTCTTGCTTATAAAAAAGAAATAGAAAGATTACTACAAAATACAAAATAAAGACACTTTTGATTATCAAGAGTGTCTTTATTTATGAGTAAATTATATAAGAAAGAAAATTAAAAAAAGTCTGAAAAATTAATGTTGTGTTAATGTCATTTGAGTATACTTTGTATATTAAAGTTATTTTTTAATTAAAAAGGTGAAAATTATGCTAAAAAGGAGGTTTTGCACACTGGGTTTGTTGTGGTTTTTTTTAATGTCTCAAGTTTTTGCATCAAGTTGAGATATTATCACAGTAGATAATATTCAAAATATAATTATAGAAGAAAATATAAATGATATCGAATGAGAATATCCAGAAGATGACATTAAATCTGAGGAAAATATAGAAGAAAAAATCGAACAAATAGAAGTAATTCAAGAAATTAAAGAAATTAAAGAAATTGAAGTAATAGAAGGAATTAGTAATTCAGATGAAGAAAAAATAGGTGAAGAAATTTCAGATAATAATATTCCTGAAAATAATGCTTGAGAAGATGAATCAGTGAACGTAGAAATTATAGAAGAGGCTATAGAAGATAGTATAGGAGAGCCTGTATCTATTCCAGAATTTAATATAATATTTCAAAACCCAAGTTATATATTAGAAAAAGATCTTATTAAAAATGAGTATTTTTGTGATCCAGAAAAAGATATTTGTAAAATCAATATTAAAGTTCTAGATTTATTAGGAGAAGATATTTGAAGTCATTTATCTTGTGAAACAAAATATTCACATAGTTTTGAAACTGATGACAGATGTAATCCCACTACATTTATTTTAGAAGAAGATATAGAGATACTTTATAAAATATTTGAAAAAAATAATTCCGAAAATTATAAAGAAAAGAAAATAGTTTTTAAAGCACAAGAAAATATAGTAGATGAAACAATTGAAAAAAATGAATATCAAGATAATGAAGAAAATATAACTTCATCTGGATCTCAAGAAAATACTTGAAGTTGAATAATTGAAACCTGAAGTCGAATAATAGAACCTTGATCTTGAGAAATAGATAAAGTAAATAAAATATTACCCGAAATAATCTTAGAGATTCAGAGTGGATTAGATTATTCAGGAACTTGAAATATCTATATGTGTCAAAAGGAAGAATGTAAAATAAATTTAGATGTCACTGAGAGTTTCACAGGAATTTTAATAGAAAATGACTACGAATGTGATTGGGATTTCAGTTCATGAATATTTACAGTATCAAATACAGAGACAAAATGTAATCCATGATATGTAAATTATTGATCATGAATTCATGAAGTATCTATAAAAGTAATTGAAAAAGATAATATTGAGAATTTCATAAGTAAAGTATTTTACATTCATAATATTAAAGAAATAGACATAGATACAGATGTATTAATTGATACTGATGATGATACTGAAATAGCAACAGAACAGAGTAGTGATGACTATGAAAAAGAGGATAAAAACACAGGATCATGAACTATCGAAGAGTGAGTTGATACATTACATCAAGATAACTGAGTGGAAGTTCTCACATGAACATGATTTCAAGAAAATACTTGAACATGAGAGATAGTACAAGAAGTGATTATATTGCCGGAGATCTTATTAATAGTTCAAAGTGGATTAGCATATACAGGAACATGAAATATCTATACCTGTGATAAGGAAGAGTGTAAAATAAATCTCGATATAAGTGAAAGTTTTACGTGACATTTAGATGAAGCAGATTATTTATGTGAATGGATATTTTGATCATGAAGTTTCAAAACTGCTGATACAGATAAAAAGTGTAATCCTTGATATGTAGAATTTCCAGCAGGATTACATGAAGTTTGAATAAAAATATTAATTAAAAATAATAATGAAAATTATATTGAAAAAAATATTTTTATTGATAATACGGAAAAAAATATACAAGAAATAGTAATAAAAGAATCAAATTGAGGTTGAAGCTCTTGAACTTTAAGCAAATCAAAACAAAGTACTGTAGATATTACCCTTAACAAGAAAATAGAGGTTCAATCATGATTGAATGATGAAAGTATCTGTGAAGAAGAATTATGTAAAATAAATCTACAATACGAGAGTAGTAGCTATGAAACCTGTGAATGGGATTTTTGAAACATAGATGTGAAAGAAACTTATATAACTACTTGTAATCCAGGTTTTATATATTATCCTTCATGAAAATATAAGATTTCCTTAAGAGTAAAAAATAATAAAATTAATTCTTTACATATAAAAACTTTAGAGATTTCTAATATTTATATTCACAAAGAGCAATCTGATGACAAAGAAGAATGAGGAAATCATTGAATATGAAAAACAGAAAAAATAGAAGATACTAAAAAGAAAATCCATTTTGATATTGAATTACAAGGAAAAAAAGTAGATTATAAAAAATACATATGAGATAAAATTATATGCTTTTGAGTTGATAAATGTAGTATTAACTTAAAGACTAAAAACTCTACAAAATATCTTTATTATTGGAGTTTTGATAATGGAGAATTATCTACTAAGTCTAATCCATCTGCTGTTTGGTTTAATTCAGGGAGTTATTTGATAAATTTGGTTGTTCAATATGAAGGTCAAGAAATATTCACTAAGAATATATCTATAGAAGTGATACCTCCTGAAATACCCGAAGATCAAAAAATTATAGCACAAGAGTTTATTACTGAATTAGACAAACAAGATAATTTAATTTTTCAAATTTCAGATAATATATCAGCTGATTTTTTTACAATTAAAAATATAAAAAATAAAATTCAAAAGAAAAATATTCAAAATCTATTAGAGAATACAGAAAAATCTAATAAAAAATTAAAAAAAGATATTTCTAAAAAAATTGATTATTTATTACAACCAAAACAATATATTTCTTGGTTTGAAAATAAAAATAAAGAACCAAAATTAAAATTAACGAGAAATATTTCAAAACAGAAAAAAGCATTAAAGTTTTCATGAGTCACGAATCCTCATTCAACTGTTTTTATTGTTCAATGAGATGAAATTATTGAGATGCAATCAGATGATACAGGAAAGTATGAACTGAAACAGAAAGAATTAACTGTAGGAAACTATGATTTAGAATATTATGTACTTGATCAATACTGAAATTTTTTCGAATCAAAGAAATTAAAAAGTTTATCTTTGAATAATGATTATGTAGCTCAAATAAATGCCTATAATGAGAAACAAAAATATATCGTTAATAATATTAAAAAGAAAAAATATATTTCAAAAAAAGAAAAAAAAGAAGATATGAAACAAATAATAAATAATACTGAATATGCTAGTATTATTCCAAGTATGAATAAAAATAAAACGAGAGAAGACAGGATTTTTCAAACATTATTAATATTATTAAGTCTTTTGTGAATATCTATACTATTGAGGAAATATAAAATTTTATAGAAATAAAAAACCCAGCTATGCTGGGGGATTTTTAGTATGTTATTTTAAATACAATACGAAATACTCGAGGCTCTTTTGCAAAAGGATGAGTAGTAGTTTGATTTAAAAAATCATCTTTCTTGTCTTTTTTTTCTGGACCTGAATACCTGAAAGAAAATTTATATTCTCCAGAAACTTTCAGATTCCAACGGCTAAACCATCGACTTTGATGATCATAATCATTACCAATATTGGCATGTATTTTGATCCTCTTTATGCCTTGGTCATCTACAAATTGTCTAATTCCTGTACTAATACCACCTTGTAAGGTTACGACTAATGGATGTTCATTATTTCGTTGTTTAAAATGAAATCGAAGACCAATAGTGGTATTTGATGACTCAAAAGAATTATTACAGTACGTAGTTTTTTCAGAAATGAAGCTAATAGATTTGTTAATAAGTAGATTTGTTTTAATATTACTGCATATCAATAAATCTGTTGACGAATGGTGAAAATCATGACTATTATTTAATTTTAAATCATTAAATTGATATTCCATTAAGTAATCTTGATTTTTAGTCCATAGGCCTATTCCTTCATTTCCCCAAACTTTGGGTAAAATGCTTCCTAAAAATATTAATGTAATTATTAATTTTTTCATATCATTTACCCTCAAGTTATGGTTACTTAAAATTCTACTTTTTTTGAATGGAAAGTCAAAAAAAATGTATAAATAAATAGAACAACAAACATATGAATAACAATATATTATACTCTGTAATTATAGTGAAAAGAAGTTTAAATAGATATATTTAATTTTTTGAAATAATAAAGGTTTAAAAACAATTTGACACGAGTTCAAAATATGTTAAATTACTTTTACTTGCACCAAAAATCTGTAAAAATAAACGAAAAAAACAATAGTTTTTTTACAATAACTCGTTTTATCTAGGTTATAAAATAGATAATAGGGTAAATATAAATACAAAAGGAAGTCTTATGAGTAAAGCTCAAAAAACAGGAGTAGAAGTACACGAATTAATCAGTGATTTATTTAAAACTATAGCTAAACCAGGAAGATCAATTGAAGTTGATAATATAGGGAATAATATATATAGCTGTATGTATAATAATGAAATAAAAATATCGGTGACACTACCTTCTAGTAAAAATAGGTTTACACATTTTATTCAAATTAAAACACCGTTATACACAGTAAATTCTGACATGAAGTACTGCAAAGGTGAAAATGAATTAAATTTTGAATCACATGGTATGAAGGCAATATTTGAGGTTATTAAAATGTTATTGACCCGTAATAGTCATATTGTATTTATAGGTAATACTATACAACGATCTGATGGACCTAATATCAAAACTAATGAAAAGTATCCTCTGGAAACAAAAATTTCTACTGGCTAGAGCTGATTAATTATAGACCCCCCGAGACTTTAGTCTGGGGGATAGAAAAGCTTAATGCTTTTTTATTAATAATTATTTGACTTAATTTCAAAAAATATTAAATTAGTTTTACTTGCACCAGAATTAGTGCAATATAAACTTAATAAAAAAACACATGAAAACTATTAACACTTTTAGATTCTTTTATTGGACTATTTACATTACGTAACTAGTGCTTTAATGAGTCTGAAAAAATTAATAGTTTTTTTACAATAACTCGTTTGCATAGGTTACAACCTATGTAAATGAGTTTTTTAGTTTTTTAAATACAAATACAAATATAAAAGGGAAATATTATTATGTCTAATAATAAAAGCGATGCAGGCTTTAGGACTGGTGAAATCAAAGAAATTGGTGGAGTTGCTTCAAATGTTCAGCCACAGATATTAGTTGGTACCATAGTAGAAGAAAAACTACAGCAAAAATTAGAGAGTAAGATATTGAATACTGAAACTGATATTATACAAAAAGGTAGGTCGTATATAATAGAATCTCACGGTTTAAAAATTACTATTGATTCTGCTGGATTGATTACTGTTGAAACAGCTGATTGGAACTTTAATAATGAAAATAAATTTACGTGTCAAGAGTCTGACATTCAATCAGTTAACTTTATATCTGAAAGTATTCAAGTATTTTTTAACAGAATAAAAAACTTTTCAGATACAATTAAAAGAGTTAAATTTACTACTACTGGTATGGTTCCAGCTACAGCTACAGCTACAGCTACAGCTACAGCTACAGCTACAGCATAAATACAAAAATAAAAGGAAAAATATTATTATGTTTAATAATAAAAAAGAAATAGGAAAAAAAGTATACAAATTAATTACTGAATTATTTTTTAGTTTAGGAGGAGCTATTTATCCACTAAACAAAGAAGTTGATAATCATATAGTGTTAAAGTTCGGCCAAATAGATATATCAGTTACAGCACATAAAGGAGTTGCTGATACTAGACATTTGATAAAAATTAAAACACTAAACTTTATGGTTACTTCAGATATGAGATTTCAATCAGACAACAGAGAAGTTGATTTTGTTTCTTCTGAAATGGATGCAATATTCAGTGTTATAAAAATGTTGCTGATTTATAATGATTATGTTATGTTTCAAGACGGAAAAATGGAACGTTCTTGTAAACCTAAAGTAGAATATTTAGCCTGGAAAATGGACTAAATTTAAGAACTAAAAAACCAGTGTTAGCTGGTTTTTTATTGTGTAATAACTTTGTATAGAAATACAAAAATTGCATTATATATTCTCTTGAGTCTTTTGATTTTTTTAGGTCAGGTAAATATTCTGTAAAACCATTCTAATCCAAGTGAACAAAATATCTTTGGAGCTCTTTTTTGAAAACCTATGAAATAATCGAAGCTTGATCCTATTCAGAGTCAGAGTTTTATATTAGGACAATATTCCATTATATCTACTACAGATTGTTCTTGTTTTTTCATTCCAAGAGTTGAAAAAAGTATTTTTGAGTCTGAAGATTTAATTTGTTCTAAAATTTCAGTTTTTTTCTCAGGATTATAGATTATATAATCAAATTGTAATTCTGGAAATTTAGCTGTTAACTTTTCAGAAAATATAGCTTGAGAGGCAACTTTATTTGAGTCAGTTGGATTATAGAGATCAATTATGGTAATTGATACTTTCTGTGCTTCTGAGTAGAAGAGAAGGTCTTTAGTTAAGTCTGATCAACATATTCTTTCTCAATATTTATGGTAGAGATTTTTTTTCTTAAAAAAGAGATTAAAAAAGTAGAGAGGTAATAGAGCAATTCTATATAAACTCTTAAATTTAATGAAACGAATTGGTATTTGTGTATCTAATATTTGAAAAGCAATATAGAGTCCAATTCCATCAGGAGTCAGATATTGAGCTTTTCATAATAATTGTTTAAAACCTAAATCTGTATTTGTTTGGAGTAATATTTCGGGGTTTGGTGTAAAAACAATATTCTGTCTTTCAAAACGAGTAATATTTTTAAAGAAATCAATATATTTCAGTTTATCAAGTGTTATATCAAAAATTTTCATAATTATTCAAGTGTCTAATAATATTGTAGTAAGTATATCGAGAGAAATAAAAGACGCAAAATAAATTATATTTTTACGTCTTTTTTATAATATTACTGTTTATCAGTAATGAGAACTTATTTTATATTCAATTTTTTAATTATTTCTATGAAATCATCTTTTAGTTCATCATGTTTTAATGCATAATTTACGGTAGCTTCTAAGAAACCTATCTTACTACCTGTATCATACCTTTTTCATTCTATTTCTAATCAATAGATATCTTGTTTTTGTCTCATAAGTTCAAATGCATCAGCGAGTCTAATTTCTCATACTGTTCTTTGTGATTCAGCTTCTTCTAAATACTTAAAGATATCTGAAGTCAGTACATATTTTCATACTACTCCGTTTCTAGATAATGTTTCTGAAGGATCTGGTTTTTCTAGAAATTTATCAACCAAAAATGATGATCATTCTTGAGATGCTGATTCAATAATACCATATGAAGACACTTCACTATCAGAAACTTTTACTGTTGAGATCACGGGGGTATTTTTTCTTTCATAAGTTTCTACTAATTGTTGTGCTGCAGTTTTTTTATTATCAATAATATCGTCTCAAAATAGGACTAAAAATGGTTCATCTCAAATAAATGATTTTGCTCTCAAGATAGCTTCTCAATCTCATCTAGGATATGGTTGTCTGACATAAACAATATTTGCCATATTATTTAAACTTTTCACTTTTTTTAAACTGTCAGTTTTATTACTTGCTTCTAGTTTTGATTCTAACTCAAAGTTTGAATCAAAATGATCTTCAATAGCTCTTTTACTTCTTCATGTGATAATGATAATATCCTCACAACCAGCTGAAATAGCTTCTTCTACTAGATATTGCATAACGGGTTTATCTATAATAGGGAACATTTCTTTTGGAAGAGCTTTACTTGCTGGTAAAAATCTAGTACCAAAACCAGCTGCTGGAATTACACATTTTTTAATTTTTTGCATTTTATAGTTATCAGTAGATATTTGTACTACTTTATTGTAAAATATCACAAATACAAGTCAATTTACAAATCATAAATGAGGATATTATCTTTTGAAATTTATTTTCTATCAGTACAATAAAGAAAATTTTTTTATATAATGAAAATGGGTAATAAATTCTGAGACAAAAAAATAGCTATAGTTTGTGATTGGATTAAAGATTGGGGTGGAGCAGAAGTTGTTTTAGAGCAAATTCTTGAAGCTTTTCCTCAAGCTGATATTTTTACATCAGTTTTTTGGCAAGAATGAAATCCAATATTTGAAGGAAGAAAAATTACTACGAGTTTTATTCAACGTATACCATTCTTAAATAAATCACATAAGTTAGCTCTATGATTGAGGCCATTAGCTTTTGAAAGTTTTGATTTATCAGAATATGACATTGTCATAAGTTCAACAAGTGCTGAGAGTAAATGAGTGATCACAAAACCAGATTGTTTACAAATTTGTTATTGTCATACTCCAACAAGATATTTTTGGTCACATTATCACGAATATTTAAAAATGATGGAATTCTGAGGAATTTTAAATTGGATAGGGAAACATCTAGCACCAAGAAAAATACATTCATTAAGACAATGGGACTTTTGTGCAGCAAAAAGACCTGATTATTTCATCGCAAATTCAAAAAATACTCAAAATAGAATTACAAAATATTATAAAAGAGATTCAGAAGTTATATATCCTTGTATCGATATAAATAGATTTAAATACTCTGAAAGCAAAGAAGATTATTATTTTTACATATGACGTTGTATTCCATATAAAAAATTTGATTTATTAATTGATGCTTTTAATGAAAACTGAAAAAAAATAATTATTGCAACAAATACAAATAATAAATTATTTAGAGAACTAAAAAATAAATCGAAAAATAATATTCACTGGATATATAATGCCTCAGATAATAAAATTGTTGATTTATACTCAAAAGCAAAAGGATTTATGTTTCCACCTGAAGAAGATTTTGGTATTGTTCCAATTGAAGCTATGGCATCATGAACTCCTGTTATTGCATACGGTAAATGAGGAGCCTTAGAAACCGTAATAGAAAATAAAACAGGAATATTTTTTGAAGAACAAACGGTTGAATCATTAAATAATACAATAGAACAATTCGAAACTATGCAATTTAATGCTGGTGAAATTAGAAAACACGCAGAACAGTTTGATAAAGAAATATTTAAAGAAAATATATATAAATTTATTCAAGATAAATTAGAAAAATAATATGAAATATTTAGAAAAATCCAAAGTATTCACTGAAAATGATCTTATTCCACTTGATGAGTGTGTGTTAGCAGCCTTAGAATTATTTAAAACTGTAGATATAAAAAAATGAGATTTTTCACAGATGAAAAAGCCTCTTATTGCATGATCTTGAAATGCTATTGTAACAGCTCAAATAATTTTTTCTGATCTCGATGCTATATATTGTGATGAAACAAATTTTGATGAATCATTAAAAAAAGATATCGATAGTCTTATTATTGTTTCTGCTTCATGAGAAAAACATGCACCAATTTTTGCTAAAAAAGCTAAGAATAAAAATATCCCGGTAAAGCTCATTACCTGTGCAGAAAAATCATCTGCTGAACTAGTAGTATGATGTAATAATACGATTATTACTCCTAAAAATAGAGAGCCGTATACGTATAATACTTCTACATATATGGGATGGATATTTGCAAATACATGAGAAAATCCGGAATATATTCAATCATATATTAACGAAACTATTGATCCAATTTTAGAAAAGATAGACTTTTCAATATTTAATTCTTACTTACTTGTTACTCCAAATAAATTTGCATGAGTAAATCAACTTTTTAGAGTAAAATTTATTGAATTATTTGGGAGAAAAATAGCTAGAGATGTGTTTTCATATGAGCATATGAAACATGCAATTACAGTAGTTCCAGATGATAACGAATTAGCAATATCTTTCTGAGAAGGAGAGTTTGATTTTGTAAATAAAAAATTAAATATTCCTTTACCTAAAAGTTGTGATTTAGTTATGATAATGGCAATAGGATATTATATAATTTGAAAGATACAAAAATCTTATCCTAATTATTTCCAAGAACATATTGCATCATATATAAAACGAGCGAATGAAAGTTGATTTTCAAAATGACTATCAGTGATTATAGACTAAAAAAAGTATAAATTTAATTTATACTTTTTTTTATTGTAAATTTTTACTAAATATTAGTGATTTTTTTACTTTTTCATCAGGATTATAACAATTTATGAATTGATAATATTCTACATTAGTTGAAAAATAATTTGAATTATAATTTACAGAAATATTTGAGATTGGATTTTCTAGTATAGTATCTGTTAGATTTGAGTAATCAAACTGAGCGAAATTTTCAGCATTAAAATCATTTAGATTTTTTGTTTCGGTTCTATTTCAATCACTAATAATATAAGTATATTCTTTTCTTGATATAAAATCATTTATTTTTAATTGAGTATTTCATCAGCTTATTTCTAATCCAGTAGGATATTGTAAGTCATTAGCAAATACTGAAAGTGTCATATTTTCTCAGTTTTTTACTTCTTCGTCTCATTGAGTGAAATACTTAAATGTTTCTTTATATAAAGGAGTTCATGTATTAAAAAATTCTAACTCAACTAAATGATTTCATGCAGATGAAAAATCTCAAATAATATTTGATAAATTCAATAAATACGGAGAGTCTTGCAAAAAAATCGTACCGATATTTCATGTATATTCTATTATTGATCATGTTTGATTAGAAGTACAATCTGTGATAGTTTTTTTAGGAGTATATAAACTAAATGAATAGTTTGTATTATCACCACATCATGAAATACTTGATCAAGCTGGATATATTATATCATCACCTCTATAGTCAGTAAAATAATACTCATAATTACCATCTACTATACGAGCATAATCTTCGTTTCAGGTTGAAAAAGCTCATGTATGAGTGGGAGAAGAAATATTTTCTGAAAAATTAAGTGTAAACTGAGTACTATTAATGATATCTTGATTCGGAGAAAAATTAATTTCTAAATCTGGATTAGTTGATATATTTTCTGAAGAATATTTAAGAATTTCTCACTTTCAACTATTTGCTATATAAAGTGTATTGTTTGAATTATCAAAAGCGAGTCATGTTGGTTCAGATAATCCATCATTTTTATCTAATACAAGTGATACTTTTCAATCTTCATAAAATAAAATTCTATGATTTAAAGTGTCAGAGAAGAAAAAACCTCATTCTGCGAGTACTATTCCAGTTGGATTATTTAAGCGAACGTCAGTTCAGTCAGCTCAACCAGTAAATTCGTGTCAGAATACTTCTCATCAAATAATAATATTATCTCATAATCAATTATTTTCATAAATTCTATGGTTAAGCGTATCTACTTTATATGTTATTGAACCAGTAGAAACGTCCTGATAAGTACTCCCAGAATAAGTATTCATAATATCTTCATCGATTTCTTCATAGGGAATGAATGTTTTCCAAGTAAGGTAATCAAGAGTAGGCAGGTCACTATCAGTTGGACAATATTGGTTGTCTTGGGAAATAATTCAGAAGTATCAAAAACCTCATTTTTGAATATTTTGGTTAATTTTGAATAATGCTCCAGAACTATTGTTATGAATATAACCTCCACTAAGACTAATATTATCAAAACCATTATAAAAATCACTCACTGAAGTAGTCAGGAGAGAATTTTTTTGCATAATTTTTTGTTGTTTGAGAATATTTTGCATTCCACCACTTACGAGTACTCACACACTAGTCATAAGTAGCATTGAAATAGTCACTCAAACTATTAGTTCCACAAGAGTAAACGCTTTGTTGTGAACCATACTATAGTGTTAGTAAATATTTATCTACGACATATTTTGCAACTACATTATTTTGTTTGATTCCTTGCATATCAGATTCAACTTCAGATATTTTATCTAAAAACACAAAGTTTTTCTTTGCAAATAAGATTATATTTCATAAAAAATCTAAATATTCGTCTTTATCAATTTTTGCTTTATAAAAATAATTCAATGCTTGATCAGGTTTTTTATTAGCAATATCTGTTAATAGAGATTGAAAGAAAGGATTTTCTTGTTTTGTAATTTTTCCTCATAATTGATATGTTTGCACACGAGAAAGGATAGTATCGAGAATTCAACTTTCAGAGTTATTCGTAAGGAAAATAATATTATGTTTTCCTGGTTCTTCAAAGAATTTTAGACAGCTATTTGATGACTGTAGTGTCAGACGAGAAATATTTTCAATTAAAAATATTTGAAATGTATATCCTGGCAAACTATTTCCATGTTGTACAAAACTTTTTATTTCTGCAATTTTTATTTTTTCTCCACTGTCATCTAAACGATAAATATAGGTGAGAGGGATATTATAATTTTGCAATAATTCTTGAGCTAGTGAAGTTACTTGAGAATTTACAAGCTCCATATTTTTACCCAAAAATAAACAAGGTGAAATTCATTCATCCTTGTTTATTTTGTTTATAATTGATTGTAATATTTTATTGTCCACCATTTTGTTCAACTAATTCAAATACTTCATTGATTTCATTAAATACTTCATTAAGAAGTTGTTCATCTTCTGTACCATTTGCTAATTCTTCCGTGATTGATGTTTCAGTTGAAGTTTCATTTTTTATTTCAACTATTGGATTTTCAACTTCAAGACTTTCATCTACAGTTTCTGTATTCATAGATGTTTCGTCTTCTGCTATAATTTCAACTACAGCTTCAGTTTCTTCAACTGGAGTTTCGCTTTCTTCTTCATTTGTATCAGGTGCTTCTATCTCATTTTCTACTTTCACTTCAGGAATTTTAGTTTCTTCTGTTGGAGTATCATTTAACCAAGAACAAGATGTAAATACGAATGTCATTGCGATCAATAATGCTACTTTTTTCATAAGACCAAAAATTAAGTATAAAT
>Ga0233426_10001793_pt1 | contig 18833 bp, 17 predicted proteins | sample SI_118_April2016_6_FD_179875 | JGI IMG/M metagenome (GOLD analysis project Ga0233426, IMG submission 179875) | Seawater microbial communities from Saanich Inlet, British Columbia, Canada - SI_118_April2016_10_MG | ecosystem: Environmental > Aquatic > Marine > Inlet | place: Canada: British...
CCTCGCACGTGAATTTGGCCCCGAGAAAATCCGCGTCAACGCACTGGCTCCCGGTTGGGTCCTGACGCAAAAGCAAAAAGATATGTGGGTGACAGAGGACGGGCTTGCCGCCCACTTGGAACGCCAATGCCTCAAAGACCCGCTTGCGCCCGCAGATATCGTTGGGGGAACGTTGTTTCTTGCGTCCAACCTCAGCCGCGCAATGACAGGCCAATCGCTTGTGATTGATGGCGGTGTGGTGGTGACGGGATGAAGCTTGCGCACTCCATAAAACCTGACTGGATCGCTGTCGATTGGGGCACGTCCAACCTGCGCGCCTTTGCTATGACAGAAGATGGCAGCACGCTTGCGGAGGTGTCATCAGACAAAGGTATGTCGTCCCTGAAACCCAATGATTTTGAACCCACCCTACGTGCACTACTTCAAGATTGGGAAACGCCAAGCCCTTGCACAGTGATCGCATGTGGCATGGTTGGATCGCGCCAAGGCTGGCTAGAGGCACCCTACCGCGCCACGCCCTGCATGGCCCAAACAGCCACACCGATCCGGGTCCAGAATTGCGGCGATGATCTACAGGTCTGGCTCATTCCGGGTATAAAACAGAATGATCCAGCAGATGTCATGCGCGGTGAAGAAACCCAAATTGCAGGATTTCTGTCGCTGAACTCTGATTGGGACGGCGTGATCTGTCTACCCGGAACCCACTCCAAATGGGTGCACGTGAGCGCAGGTGAAATCATCAGCTTTCGCACGTTCATGACGGGTGAGCTGTTTGACGTGATCTCCAAAGGCACCGTTTTGCGCCATTCACTTGATCACACAGACATGGACACAAGCGCATTTGACGCAGCCGCATCTGAAACGCTCTCCAGACCGGAGAAATTCTCTGGCAATCTCTTTTCACTGCGTGCGGCAGACCTTTTGAACGGTCAAACCTCTGCGGTGGCTCGTGCAAAACTGTCCGGTGCTTTGATCGGCATGGAACTGGCTGCCTCAAAACCCTATTGGCTTGGCCAACGGGTCGCGGTAATTGGAACAAATAATTTAAGCGATCTTTACCAACGCGCCCTAAACCAACAGTCTGTCACAATAGAACGCTGCGACACAGCCGCCGTAACACGCGCAGGTCTTTGTACCGCATATGCCGCTATTTGAAGGAAAAATTAATGAGCCGTCCCTTAATCGCAATCTTGCGAGGCGTCACGCCTTTGGAAGTCAGTGCCATCGCGGCCGAGCTTATCGAAGCAGGCATCACCCGCATCGAAGTTCCAATGAATTCACCCTCTGCTTTGAAATCGATCGAGATTTTGGCAAAAGCCTACGGCGACGACGCACAGATCGGCGCAGGCACGGTTTTGACCGTTGAAACCGTTATAGATGTCGCCAAAGCGGGCGGCAAACTCGTCGTTTCCCCGAACGCCGACACGCATGTTATTGCAGCAACCAAGCTTGCTGGATTGGACAGCTACCCCGGCGTGATGACCCCGACCGAGTGTTTTGCTGCTTTGGGCGCTGGCGCGGACGGCCTTAAAATTTTCCCAGCATCCCTGCTTGGAACCCACGGTCTAAAAGCGATCCGTGCGGTCCTTCCTATCGGAACACAGGTCTACGCAGTTGGTGGAGCCGATCACACGAATTTCGCCGAATGGATGGCCGCAAGTGCGGATGGCTTTGGCATTGGCTCTGCGCTTTATAAGCCCGGCTTCACGTCTGGGGACGTCAGCACCCGCGCCAAAGCCATGGTTGAGGCATTCGATCTGGCAAAAGGATGATCTATGACGACCGCGCATGCGGCTTAGGCGAAGGACCGCTGTGGCATCCTGTGCGACATGAACTTTTTTGGTTCGATATCAACGCCTGCACGCTACATTCAAAAGCCAAAAGCTGGTCGTTTGATCTAAGCGTATCTGCGGCTGGATGGATCGATGAAAACACGTTGCTGATCGCCTCCGAAAGCGGCTTACATCGGTTCGATATCAATTCCGGCGTCTTAAAGGATGCTTTCGTTCACATCGAAGCCAACACCCCCACAACGCGTTCCAACGACGGCCGCGCGGATCCTTGGGGTGGTTTTTGGCTCGGAACCATGGGCTTTCAAGCCCAAGCCAAAGCGGGTGCAATTTATCGCTATTACAAGGGCGAGCTGCGCAAACTTGTGAGCGATGTGACAATTTCCAACGCGATTTGCTTCACACCAAATCGATCGCACGCGCACTACACTGATACGCCAACCAAACAGATCATGCGCGTTGCACTTGATCCTGCATCCGGCTGGCCCATTGAGGACGCAAAGGTTTGGCTTGATCTAAACGACGCCAATCTTTCGCCTGATGGGGCCGTCATTGATGCCGATGGCACGTTCTGGGTAGCACTTTGGGGCGCGGGCCGTGTGAACGGCTACGCGCCTGTTGGGACATTGATTGCTAGCCACAAAATCGATGGCCTACACACCACCTGCCCTGCATTTGGTGGCGATCATCTGGGCGATATGTTCATCACCTCAGCGACCCAAGGCATCGCTGGCAAACTTAAGAACAATGGCAAAACTTTTCGCCTGCCCAAGATCGGCAAGGGCCAAAAAGAACATCAGGTAATTCTATGAAACGTGCACTAGGCGTCTGCTATTATCCCGAACATTGGCCAGAAGATCGCTGGGCAATTGACGCCGCGCAGATGATTGAGTCTGGCCTCACTTGGGTCCGCGTTGGCGAATTCGCATGGTCACGCTTGGAACCCTCAGAGGGCGATTTTCAACTCGATTGGCTCGCGCGTGCGATAGACGTTTTAGGCAAAGCGGGACTTCAAGTTATCCTTGGAACACCCACAGCCACGCCACCATGCTGGGTCTTGGAGAAACACCCAGATATGCTGGCAGTTGATGCTGAGGGACGCGTGCGCGGCTTCGGGTCCCGCCGTCATTATTGTTTTTCCCACGAAGGGTTCTTTCAAGAATCCCGTCGCATCACGCGTATTTTGGCTGAACGGTTTGGAAAAAACCCATATGTGGTCGCGTGGCAAACAGACAACGAATATGGCTGCCACGACACCACTGTCAGTTATTCTGAGGCTGCTTGCACAGCTTTCCAGAATTGGTGCGCACAACGGTATCAAAGCACGGACGCGTTAAACCGCGCTTGGGGCAATATCTTTTGGTCCATGGACTACGACCGCTTCGACCAAATCGGTCTGCCCAACCTCACAGTAACAGAACCAAACCCCGCCCATGTACTCGCGTTTCGGCGATTTTCCTCGGATCAGGTCGTGCGCTTTAATCGCGCGCAAACGGAAATCTTGCGTCAGCATACAAGCGCGCCGCTGATCCACAACTACATGGGCCGCGTCACCGACTTTGATCACTACGCGGTTGGCGAAGACCTCGATATTGCCTCTTGGGACAGCTACCCAATCGGCTTTCTCTCTGATCGCCTTGAGGGCACGCCAGAGCACAAAGCCCACTACCTGCGCCAAGGCGATCCTGACATGCAGGCGTTCCATCACGACCTTTACCGCACCGTTGGCAAGGGTCGTTGGTGGGTGATGGAACAACAGCCCGGCCCTGTGAATTGGGCCCCCTATAACCCAGCCCCTCTGCCCGGGATGGCACGTCTTTGGGCATGGGAAGCCTTCGCGCATGGTGCAGAAGCAATTTTGTATTTCCGCTGGCGTCAAGCACCTTTTGCACAAGAACAAATGCACGCAGGATTATTGCGCCCCGATGCAGAACCGGCCCCCGCACTTGAGGAAGCACGCCAAGTCGCTAGCGAACTGGCCACGCTGCCAGAAGTCGGAACCACCAAGGCACGTGTTGCGCTCATCTTCGATTACGTGTCCTGCTGGGCGTGGGAAGCCCAACCCCAAGGCGCAGACTTCGATATGTTCCGCCTTGCGTTCGAAACATATCGTGCCGCCCGTCGCCTTGGCCTGTCTTTGGATATCGTGGCCCCAAACGCCGACCTAAACGGTTACGATCTTGTCCTCGCACCCGGTCTCTTGGAAACGCCAGACACCTTGCAAACGTTCAAAGGCACCGCCTTGATCGGCCCTCGCACAGGCTCCAAAACGGCTGATCTTTGCATTCCTTTGCCGATGGGCCCAAAAATCAAAGGCCTCGATTGCACCGTATCACGGGTTGAAAGCATCCCACCAACCACCAGTATCGCATTGGAAAATGGCGGTGCACTCTTGCACTGGTTCGAAGAGTTAGACGGTACTGCCGACGTCACGCTGCGCACAAAAGTTGGCAAGCCAGCGATCATGCACACAGACGGACTGCACTACATTGCAGGCTGGCCAGAGGCCGAAACATATGTGGATATCATCGAAACGCTTGCAAAAACCGCAGGCATTCCGACACAACGCCTCCCAGAGGGCCTGCGCGTCAGAGACACTGAAACCCATCGTTTCTGGTTCAATTACGCGCCAAATAAGATCACGTATCAAGGCAAGACAATCAAACCCGCAGATCTTGTGATCGAAGACCTGACCTAAACCTCCTCACCTTTTCAAAATATCCTAGAGGGTCTGGGAGACTAATCCCCCAGACGGTCGGACCGGCAAAGCCGGTCCGAAATCACTCATACCAAATCAAAACGATCTGCGTTCATCACTTTGGTCCATGCCGCGACAAAATCAGCAACAAACTTGCCGCCCGCATCCGCACTTGCATAGACTTCCGCAACCGCACGCATTTCAGAATTGGATCCAAACACCAGATCAACCCGCGTGCCAGTCCACTTCTTCGCACCTGTCTTACGGTCTTTGCCTTCAAACAAATCTTCATCCGCAGACAATGGCGTCCAAACGGTGCTCATATCTAAAAGATTGACAAAGAAGTCATTCGTCAACTGGCCCTTACGCGCTGTCAGCACACCGTGATCGGACCCGTCAAAGTTAGCCCCCATCGCGCGCATACCGCCAACAAGGACTGTCATTTCTGGCGCAGTCAGTGTCAGTAGCTGCGCTTTATCTAGCAACAGCTCTTCTGCAGACACCGTGAAGCGCTTCTTGGCATAGTTACGGAAACCGTCGGCCTGCGGCTCTAGCACGTCTTGCTGCTCAATGTCCGTCTGCTCAGCGCTTGCGTCCATACGACCCGCGGTGAAGGGCACTTCAACAGTGTGACCCACATCGCTTGCTGCCTTTTCAACACCAACACAGCCCGCAAGTACGATCAGATCAGCCAAGGATACTTTCTTGTCGCCCTTAGCGTTAAATGCAGACTGGATGTCTTCCAGCGCTTTCAGAACCTTGCCAAGTTGCGCAGGATTGTTCGCCTCCCAATCCTTCATCGGGGCCAAGGCCACACGTGCACCATTGGCACCACCCCGTTTGTCAGATCCACGGAATGTGGACGCAGACGCCCATGCCGCCAGAACCAACGCTTGCACGGACAGACCTGTTGCGGCGATGTCAGCCTTTAGGGCCGAAACATCAGACGCATCAACCAAAGGGTGATCAACCGCAGGAATTGGATCCTGCCAGATCAACTCTTCGGACGGTACCAAGGACCCCAAATACAGCGCCTTTGGACCCATGTCGCGGTGCGTCAGCTTGAACCAAGCACGTGCGAATGCATCCGCAAACTGGTCAGGGTTGGCATGGAAGCGGCGCGAAATTTCACCGTAAGCTGGATCCATACGCATCGCCATGTCGGCGGTGGTCATCATGATCGCAACACGCTTGCCGGATCCATCGACTTCTGGTGCGTGGTTCTCCTCAGAGAGGTCTTTCGCATGCCAAATCTGTGCACCCGCTGGAGATTTTGTCAGCGCCCATTCATAGCCAAGCAGCACATCGAAATAACCCATATCCCACTGGATCGGGTTCGGCGTCCAAGCCCCTTCAATGCCCGAAGACGTTGTGTGAACGCCGACACCGCTTTCAAAGCTGTTGGTCCAACCAAACCCCTGTTCGTGGATCTGTGCACCCTCAGGTTCAGCACCAACCAGCGCGGCGTCGCCTGCACCGTGGGCCTTACCGAATGTGTGACCACCCGCGACCAACGCAACAGTCTCTTCGTCGTTCATGCCCATGCGACCAAACGTGTCGCGAATGTCATGGGCCGACGCCAGCGGATCAGGATTGCCGTCGGGCCCTTCTGGATTCACATAGATGAGACCCATTTGAACCGCGGCCAGTGGATCTTCTAGATCTCGCTCGCCTGTGTAGCGCGTGTTCTCGCCACCGCTTTCCTCAAGCCAGATTTCTTCGGATCCCCAATAGATGTCCTGCTCAGGTTCCCACGTGTCTGCGCGACCGCCTGCGAAACCGAATGTATCAAGGCCCATGGATTCAATCGCTGCGTTGCCTGCAAGGATCATCAGGTCTGCCCAAGACAGGTTCGCACCATATTTCTGCTTGATGGGCCAAAGCAAGCGGCGCGCTTTATCAAGGTTCACGTTATCAGGCCAGCTGTTCAAAGGCGCAAAGCGTTGCGAGCCGGACGTCGCACCACCGCGACCGTCGCCTGTGCGATATGTACCGGCGCTGTGCCACGCCATGCGAATGAAGAACGGTCCATAGTGACCGTAATCTGCGGGCCACCAGTCCTGACTATCTGTCATCAACGCGTAAAGATCAGCGCGCACCACTTCTAGATCGAGGGATTTGAACGCTGCAGCATAATCAAAATCCGCGCCCATTGGATTGGACAGGTTGGATTGCTGGCTTAGGATGCGCAGGTTCAACTGCTCTGGCCACCAATCGCTGTTTGAGCGCGTGTTTGAAACTGCTGCGTGCATGACAGGGCATTTGCCAGTCGCGTTAACGTTATTTCCGTCCATGTCGGGTCTCCCAGATTACATATTCGTTCGCAAATCGAGACATAGATCATGCCGCCGATCGCTGATTCCTGCATAGTTTATCAGACCGCCGCCAAGGATACATTTGCAATTCTTAGAAACGTTCTAAAAAGTTATCCAAAGCGGGTTGTTGCTATGGCTTGATATAGAGGAGGCCTTGCATTTTCCCAGCGCTCCGATCACATTCGTAAAAACGAATATAGGAATGCAGATCATGATCACGCGTCGCACAGTTCTAACCCATAGCGCTGCACTGCTGGCCCTGCCCAAACTTGCGCTTGCAGACATCTCACTTGGCGGCGCAACGCTGACCACCGTCAGTGATGGCAATCTGACCCTGCCAGGCGGCTTCGTAACTGCTAACCTGCCAGGCGAAGCGGTTGAAATCATGAAAAGCTATGGCCTTTCAACCGAACAATTCACGCCCGAATGCAACATCACGCTTTATCGCGATGGCACAAACACGGTGCTGTTCGACGTCGGCTCTGGCCCCGATTTCATGCCCGATGCGGGTACACTGGTGGACAACCTTGATGTGGCGGGTGTTGGCATTGACGACGTCACACATGTGATCTTCACCCACGCCCACCCCGATCATATTTGGGGTTTGCTGGATGATTTTGATGATTTGGTATTCCCTGATGCATCCTACCACATGGGCCGATCCGAGTGGGATTATTGGTGGAACCCCGAAACTGTGAACACCATTGGCGAAGCCCGCACAACCTTTGCAGTCGGGGCCAAGCGTCGTCTGGAACGCTTAGAAGATCAGATCAATTTCTTTGACGCAGGGGACGAAGTTTTATCGGGTATCAACGCAATCGCTGCCTACGGTCACACCCCCGGCCACATGGCATTCGAAGTGCGCAATGGATCCGAAAGTGCGATGATCGTGGGCGATGCGATTGGCAATCACCACGTAGCGCTGCATCACCCTGAATGGCAAAGTGGATCAGATCAAGACCGTGAAACAGGTGTAACAACGCGCAGAATGCTACTAGATCGAATTTCATCAGAACAAATGCCTGTCATCGGCTTTCATCTGCCAAATGGTGGTTTAGGGCGGATCGAGGCGAAGGATGACGCCTATCGTTTCACGTCCGAGACTTAGATCTGAGAAACGCTAACGATTGTGACGAATGAAGCCCACACGCGCCATAACTATCGCGCGGTGTTCGAAAGGAATTTGCGATGCGATTGAAGGAAGTACCCGGTAGATTTGGCGTTGCAAAATTGGCGGCAAATGCCCCTATTCCAGAATGGGCGGACGGTCCTGGATTTTGCTCTATCGTGCGCGCCGATGATGAGTTGACAATCATTTGCCGCCAAGACCGCATTCCCGATACAGTGCCATCAGAGCTTGGGTGGTCCTGTTTTCGCAGTATCGGACCCGTTCCATTCGACGCGGCGGGAATTCTCGCGTCGCTCATTTCGTCAATTTCCGCTGCGGGGATCGGTGTCTTCGTGCTGTGCACTTTTGACGGCGAACATATCATGTGCCCAGCCGAGAATTTCCCAGATGTGAAAGCCTTGTTGGAAAAAGACGGGCATGACTTTGTGTTGGAATGATCAGACCTCGCACACCAAAGTTGAACTTCACAGGAACGGTGTCTTTGTTGATCTTGGCAATGCGCAGGTCGTTTCGTGCCCGCAAACAATGGAACACTTCCCCAAAGGCAAATGGACATTCGTAATCTACGTGAGCAGGTCAACGCAGATCAATTGACAACTTTGCTCGCCTGTTGTGATCATCGCGCAAAAAGCAGTGGATGAAATGGATCGTGTCGCAAAAAAACACGATCAAACAGCCGTCAATGTGCGCGACGATCTCGCTCATGCCATCTACTGCGCCGCTTGCGCCCAGACTTAGGAATTCCAACATGCACATCGAACCCTTTGGCGTAGAAATTTGGATGAACGAGTGGGAAACCAAGTGTGATTGGAACTTGGCGGAAACTTGCGTCGAAAGCCTAACGATTGCTGAATTATTGGCTTTGGTTGGTAAAAACGACACGGACCTTTCCGCGCTTTTGTCGATGAAGATGACCTACGGGGACATTGAGGGGTCCATGCGCTTGCGCCGTGCGATTTGTGCGCTTTATGACACGCAACTCCCTGAGAATGTGCTTGTCACCCATGGGACGATTGGGGCCAATATGCTGGTCCATAAAACCCTGGTATCTGCGGGGGATCACGTCGTGGCTGTCGTGCCAACGTATCAACAACACTACTCCATCCCCGCCAGTATCGGCGCCAATGTCCAACCACTTCACCTGCGTTCAGAAAACGGATTTTTACCTGATCTTGATGAACTTCGTGCGCTGGTCACACCCGCTACTAAGCTGATTGCAATCAACAATCCGAATAATCCGACTGGGTCCTTGATGGACCGCGCGATGTTGGAACAGATCGCAGCGATTGCACGTGAGGCCGACGCATGGATCCTTTGTGATGAAGTTTATCGTGGCACAGATCAAACAGGCACCGGCATGACCGTGTCCATTGCCGATCTCTACGAAAAAGGGATCAGCACAGCCAGCATGTCTAAGGCTTACGCGCTTGCAGGCTTGCGCCTTGGCTGGATCGCAGGACCCCATGAATTGATCGAGGCCGTTGCGATCCATCGCGATTACGACACTATTTCCGTTGGTATGATCAACGATCATTTCGCGGCGCTCGCCCTTGAAAACTACGACAAAGTCTTGTCCCGAAGTCATGCAATCACCCGTGGAAACTTGGCGCTCTTATCCGATTGGGTCGCTGATCAATCGTTGATCTCGTGGGTGAAACCAAAGTCAGGGACAACTGCGTTGTTGCAGTTTGATTTGCCGATGACGTCCCGAGAATTCTGCGTCGATCTTTTGAAAGACACCGGGGTCATGTTCACGCCTGGATCCGCGCTGAATATGGAAGGCTATGTGCGTATAGGATATGCGAACAACCCTGCTATTTTACAAGAAGGCTTAAAGCGGGTCGGCGCGTACCTCAAAAAATTCGGCTGATTGCAGGGTTGATCAAACGTTTTGGGCGGCCCCCTGTGCCGCGCCGTTTTAAGTTTCAAAAAGCCAGATGCGCAACGGATCACCACCATCAAAGATCGCGAGGAGATGATCGATATTCGGGTGCGCACCGGGCCGGTTCTTCGCATCAGCCGTATGTTCAGCAAAAACCTCAAGGCCATGTGCTGCCGCGTCGGCATCAATGATTTCAAAGTTTCGCGCAAGATATCGATAAACAACCAACGATCCTTGCTTGCCCGGTTGATTTTCGATGGTCGCGACAACGATGCCCGACGCATCAAGAATTTCTATACGATCAAGGCCCTCAACGGACGGCAAAAGTTGCAGATTCTCTTTAAACGACGTGGTTGGCTGGATCATTTCGACATCCCTTTTTTGGCGGCGCATTTATAAGATCAATAACAACTTCTTCGCGTCATCGCCATGGCCCTGCGGCCCTTAGGCTGTAGACCAAAACGGCCTGGATCGCGCGTGTTATATGCCAGTTTGGATGTTTCCTAAGCACCTATTTGCACGGCGCAGCAACGCAACACACCCAAGATCTGAACATAAAAATGGGGGGCCACTAAAGCCCCCCAAGGTTCGCAAATTCAAGCTCATCATTATCACCGCTCGGAATATTTTTTGCCTGCGGCCTGATTTGCGTCAAGGGGCAGCGAACCGCCCCCGTGACTGGTAAAGTTTTTAGCTGCAGCCGGATGTTCCGCCGCAGGTGTTGCACTTCATGCAGGTGCCATTGCGCACGAGCGTGTAGTTGCCGCATTCGCCGCAGGCTTCACCCTCATAACCCTGCATCTTCGCTTTGGTGCGATTGTCCATGGTCATCACGCCTGCGCTGACTGCAGCAGCGCTAGCCACCATTGGAGCCGCGGTGCTGACCGCGGGAACCAAAGACTGCAAACCCGCGACTGGATCCGATGTCCCGCTCAGTGCAACAGCACCTGCTTGGCCACCCTGCAAGACGATCAATTCCTGTGGCAAACGCTTGCGCAAATACCCTGTTGAGCTGATCTGCTTGAGCACTTCCAACGAATTGTTCGCAGCTGTGTCGCTAAGTTCGGAAACATTACTGACTCCCTCGTCCTGACCACGGCCCAGATCATCGAATGACGCGCCTGTTGGCTTGATGTGGGCAAGGTCTGTGCGGTCCAGATAGGACACAGCCAACTCGCGGAAGATGTAGTCTAGGATCGACGTTGCATTCTTGATGCTGTCGTTGCCTTGGACCATGCCCGCAGGCTCGAACTTGGTGAAGGTGAAGGCATCCACGAACTCTTCCAGTGGCACACCGTACTGTAGGCCCACGGAAACCGCGATTGCGAAGTTGTTCATCATCGCCCGGAAACCTGCACCTTCTTTGTGCATGTCGATGAAGATTTCGCCAAGCTGACCATCTTCATATTCGCCCGTGCGCAAGTACACTTTGTGACCGCCAACAACCGCTTTTTGCGTGTAGCCTTTGCGACGCTCTGGCATTTTTTCACGGTGGGATTTGACGATCTCTTTGACGATCACCTTTTCGATGATCTTCTCTGCGATAACAGCCGCTTTTTCGGTGATGTTGCCGCTTTCCAAGATGTCCATTGCTTCGTCGTCGTCTTCAACTAAGGCCGCTGCAAGTGGCTGGCTTAGCTTGGAACCATCACGATACAAAGCGTTGGCTTTGACCCCCAAGGACCAGCTCAGCTCATACGCTTTCTGGCAATCCTCGATGGTCGCGTCGTTTGGCATGTTGATCGTTTTAGAGATCGCACCAGAGATGAACGATTGTGCCGCTGCCATCATGTAGATGTGGCTGTCGACGGACAAGAAACGCTTGCCCTTCTTGCCGCATGGGTTGGCGCAATCAAAGATTTTGAGGTGCTCTTCTTTAAGGTATGGCGCACCTTCCAGTGTCATCGTGCCGCAAACATGGTCGTTCGCCGCGTCGATGTCCGCCTTAGAATAACCCAGATGCTTGAGCAGATCGAATGTAGGATCGTTCAGCTTTGCTGTTGGGATCCCAAGGATCGCTGTGCAGAACTCTTCGCCCAGCGTCCATTGGTTGAACACGAAGCGAATGTCGAAGGCTGCCGCAAGAGACGCGTCAATCTTTGCAAGTTCGTTCGCACCAAAGCCATGGCCGATCAGGGACGTGTGGTTAATGCCAGGCGCGTTGCCGATGGACGCGTGGCCCACCGCATAGCTGACGATCTCTTCGATCTGTGCAGAGCCGTAACCAAGGTTTTCTAGCGCGGCTGGAACGGACTGGTTGATGATTTTGAAGTAACCACCGCCCGCAAGTTTCTTGAACTTTACCAGAGCAAAATCAGGCTCGATCCCCGTCGTGTCACAATCCATGACAAGGCCGATTGTACCTGTAGGCGCAATCACAGAAACCTGCGCGTTGCGGTAACCGTGCTTTTCACCCAGCGCCAATGCATCATCCCAAGAGGACATCGCAAGCTTGGTCAGGTCCGCATCTGGGCAATTCACCAGATCCAGTGCGACTGGTTTGATATCCAGGCTCTCGTAGCCGTCTGTTGCACCGTAGGCCGCGTTGCGGTGGTTGCGCATGACACGCAGCATGTGGCCTGCGTTTTTCTCAAAGCCGGCGAAGGCACCAAGTTCACCCGCCATTTCAGCAGAGGTCGCATAGGATACGCCCGTCATCACAGCCGTCAAAGCACCACAAAGCGCGCGGCCCTCGTCACTGTCGTAAGAGTGACCCATGTTCATCAACAAACCGCCGATGTTGGCGTAGCCAAGACCCAAAGTGCGGAAATCATAAGACCGCTGTGCAATCTCTTTAGATGGGAACTGCGCCATCATCACGGAGATTTCGAGCGTTACCGTCCACAGACGCGTCGCATGAACGTACTCATCCGCTTGGAATTTGCTGTCCTTGTAGAACTTGAGTAGGTTCATGGATGCAAGGTTACATGCCGTGTCATCAAGGAACATGTATTCGGAACACGGGTTAGAGCCGCGAATTTCGCCGTCCTCTGGGCATGTGTGCCATGCATTCACCGTGTCGTGATACTGGATACCCGGATCTGCACAGGCCCACGCGGCGTGCCCGATGTCTTCCCACAGGTCGCGTGCTTTGATTGTCTTGGCAACCGTGCCGTCGGTGCGGCGGATCAATTCCCAATCGCCGTCGTTTTCGACTGCTTTCAGAAAGCTATCCGTGACGCGCACAGAGTTGTTGGAGTTCTGGCCAGACACAGACGCATAGGCCTCTGAATCCCAATCCGTATCGTATGTCGGGAACTCGATAGAGGAGTAACCCTGCTTTGCGTAATCCAACACGCGCTTCACATATGTTTCAGGGATCGCAGTTTTCTTGGCACCGCGGATCGCGTCTTTCAGCTGGGCGTTCTTCTTTGGATCAACGGAGTCCTCGGAAGAGCCATCCCAAGCGCGGATCGCTTTGAAGATTTCGTTCAGGTGCTGTTCGTGCATTTTCGAGCCAGCAACGATGCTTGCTACTTTCTGCTCTTCTTTAACCTTCCAGTTGATGAATTCCTGAATGTCGGGGTGGTCCGCGTCACAAATCACCATCTTCGCCGCGCGGCGCGTTGTGCCACCAGACTTGATCGCGCCCGCTGCACGGTCACCGATCTTGAGGAACCCCATGAGGCCAGAAGAATTACCACCGCCGGACAGCTTTTCGCCGCTTGCGCGCAAGGACGAAAAGTTTGTGCCAGTGCCGGAGCCATATTTGAACAAACGCGCTTCGCGCACCCAAAGATCCATGATGCCGCCGTCGCCAACAAGATCGTCAGACACGGATTGAATGAAGCACGCATGTGGCTGGGGGTGTTCGTAAGAAGACTTGGACTTGGTCAGAACGCCCGTCTGATAATCCACATAGTGGTGACCCTGCGCAGGACCGTCGATGCCATAGGCCCAGTGAAGACCTGTGTTAAACCACTGCGGAGAATTGGGAGCGGCGCGCTGTGTCGCCAGCATAAAACGCATCTCATCAAAATATGTCTGCGCGTCTGCTTCGGTGGTGAAATACCCACCCTTCCAGCCCCAGTATGTCCAGGCCCCTGCGAGGCGGTCGAAAACTTGCTTGGAAGATGTTTCGCCAGAAAAACCGTCGTTGTCCTTGGCAGGCACCGAACGCCATAGAAATTCTGGAATGCCTTTTTCTTTAACGCGGACCGTCTTATTGGGAACGCCGGCTTTGCGGAAATACTTCTGGGCGATCACATCGGATGCGACCTGCGACCAGCTGTCTGGCACTTCGACATTGTCGAGTTTGAAAACGATTGAACCGTCTGGGTTACGAATCTCTGAAGCTGTGTGAATAAAATCGAGCGAACTGTACGCGTCTTCGCCTGTTTTGGTGAAATGTCTGTTTAACTTCATGATCCGAGCCTTCCCAAAATACTCTACATCTTCATTGCCTGCGCATGCGCGCCTCTTGCGGAGAAAAAGGATTAAGCTTCACAAATTGGGTCAGGATGAACACCAAATGCAGGCATATACCTATTCAGGATACACATGCTGACTACCAAATCTGTGAGAACCTACACCACTACATGTTGTGGCTTACCTGCCCCGCTCACACAATCTGGCGTAGTGCCTACATCGGGTCAACGGATTTATTTACAAATTTGTGATGTTTTTTACGTTGACGCAGCCTCCATATTTAAGGCGTTGCGCGACATGGGTGATTCAGGTTTGCGAGACCCTTAGCAAGGCAGAAACACCCCACTCGGTAAAAACCTTTGTTTGCGGCAGGCTTAGCTGAAATGCTTCACTAAACACGCGAAGAATCCTTAACGAAAACTTAATGGAATCTTAACGTTCTCGGAAAATTGGGCTGCGGGAAAAATGACACGGCTTCGCGAGAATTTCCCACAAGATCCACGCGAACACGAAACCAAAACACAACCGTTAGTGCAATTTCGTCCGAGGTAATCCACATATAGTGGCCAAGAGGTCCGAAGAAGCAACTTTCCGGCGACGCCAGACGGTTCCCAAGACGGTCCAGAAGCGAATTCATTCAAGTTTTCAAAAATGTGGAAGATGGTCGGGACGGCAAGATTCGAACTTGCGACCTACGGTACCCAAAACCGTCGCGCTACCAGGCTGCGCTACGCCCCGACTGTCGCGGTTACTAGCGATGTCGCGCGGGGATGAAAAGCCCGAAAATCACTCTTTGCACGGAAATACTGCCGGGCCGCCAGAAAAGGCGGGATGTTGAAGCGCATCACCGACCTTTATTCCAAACATTGTGCTCAATCCGCCGTTTATTTCCAGAACTGCATAAACGCCCTCGCCACCGGGGATCGGGGTCTCATCAAGGGGAATCGCATTTTCATGGATATGGACGATTCGTCCCGCTCTGTCCGTGAACACCATATCAAGCGGGATCAAAGTATTCTTCATCCAGAACGCAACGGCTTGGGGGTGTTCGAACACAAACAACATGCCTGCGGAACGCGCCATGGACTCGCGGTTCATCAGGCCGCGTCCGCGCTCGGCTGGCTCATCCGCAAGTTCAATCACGAACTGCGCTTCGCCGAAATCACCTTTGACCAAAACACGATCCTGCGAACACGCTTGTGCCGATGCGGCACTGCCAAGAAGGCAGCACGCCAAAGCAAGTCGACTTGCTCGGATCAAATTTAGTGCAGTGCTGCTTCCCACGCGTTCACCTCAATAGCCATGAGACCGCGTTTACCATCGATCACCCGGATCGCCAATGCCTCGCCCGGGGCAAGGTCGGCCAGTCCAGATCGACGCAGCACTTCAATATGAATGAAGATGTCAGCGTCCGATCCAAAGGCGTTGGCAAAACCAAAGCCTTTGCCCTTGTCGAACCACTTTACGCGGGCAGCTTGTAAAGCGACATCGACCAAATCAGCAGGATCGAAAACCTCAAGGTCAGGCAAAGTTGCGCGATCCTCAGCGCTTGGCGGTTCGATTGAAACAATCTCAACCGCCTGCGCTCCGCGCTCTGTTTCTTGGACCAAGATTTCAATACTGGCACCGTCTGCAACAGAGTTTTGTCCAAAATTTCGAAGAACATTCGCATGCAGCAGAATGTCTGGACCACCCTTGTCGGCGACGACAAAACCAAAGCCCTTGGCAGGGTCAAACCATTTGACCACTCCGCGTGCCGCGTGCACCGCCTGCTCGATTTCCATATTCTGACACCAGTTCTTTGTATACTTACCTTTCGAACTTTGTGAAGCATTTCGCACAGGCTTAGCAAGGACAAAAAATACTTTAATTCCAAATGGATATCATTTCACGTCACATGAAAATCAGGGATTGAGACGTGAAATATCCCATTTTGCAGCGACATTTGAACGCCGCCAAACGAAACGATCATGCAAGCGAAACGGTCCATCCGCCCAAAATTCAATCTCTAGCGGTGTGATGCGATATCCGCCCCAAAATGGCGGGCGTTTGGGCGACGTGCCATGCTTAGCGGTCACCTTTGCAACCTCAGCGACTAAAGCGGCGCGCCCACTTAGCGGACGCGATTGCTCACTTGCCCAAGCGCCAAGTCGGCTTTTGAGCGAACGTGAGTTATAGTAATCGTCCGCCTGAGGGCCGTCTTCCTTGGTCACAAGCCCACGCACCCGGATTTGGCGGCGCAAAGATTTCCAATGCATCACGAACGCAGCCTTGCCAGCATTATCAAGTTCACGCGCCTTAGCGCTTTCATAGTTTGTGTAGAAAACAAACGCTGCATCTTCGACGTCTTTCAATAGAACCATGCGCGCATTCGGCAGGCCGTCCGCATCAACTGTGCTGAGCGCAATCGCATTGGGGTCGTTGATTTCACTTTCTGTGGCCTCTTTCAGCCAAGTTTGCGCGATCACAAAAGGATCATCACCCGCGAAAATACTGGTTCTATCTGTCATGGAAAACACCTTGTTGCTGCGTCATTCGAGACCATCAGATAGCGCATAGGTCGTGTATTCAAGGCAAACAAGCTTGTCGCGGGGTCCAATTGCTTGATGCCTTGGGGTCATTGCCCTAAAGACGTGGGAACGAATTCAACGGGAGCACCTCTTATGTCCAACGGACTTATGGCCGGAAAACGCGGTCTGATCATGGGCTTAGCCAATGACAAATCTATTGCATGGGGCATCGCGAAGGCCTGTGCAGATGCAGGCGCAGAGCTTTGCTTTTCTTACCAAGGGGACGCATTAAAAAAGCGCGTTGATCCATTGGCGGCGCAATTGGGCAGCGATTTCGTCGTTCCGTGTGACGTGGGTGACGAAGCCTCTATGGACGCATTGTTCGCTGAAATAGAAAAGCGCTGGAGGACGTTCGACTTTGTGGTTCACGCAATCGGCTTTTCGGACAAGAACGAATTGCGCGGCCGTTACGTCGATACATCGCGCGGTAACTTCACAATGACGATGGACATCTCGGTCTATTCCTTCACTGCAATCATGCAGCGTGCTGAAAAGCTGATGAACGAAGGTGGCAGTGCTGTCACGCTGACGTACTACGGTGCCGAACGCATCATGCCACATTACAATGTGATGGGCGTCGCCAAAGCCGCGCTTGAAGCATCGGTGCGGTATTTGGCCGAAGATTTGGGCAAAGACGGTATTCGTGTGAACGCGATCAGTGCTGGCCCGATCAAGACGCTAGCGGCTTCTGGCATCGGCGATTTCCGCTACATCATGAAGTGGAACGAATATAACAGCCCGCTACGTCGCAATGTAACGACAGACGATGTGGGTAAATCAGCGCTCTATCTCCTTAGTGATCTAAGTTCCGGTGTGACGGGCGAAACCCATCACGTGGATGCGGGGTATCATGTGGTTGGTATGAAGGCGGTCGATGCGCCTGATATCACCAAAGGTTAGCGCCTAATGGAGCTGTCTCATCTTATCGCGTTTAATGTGACCCTGCTCGCGGCCATTCTTAGCCCCGGTCCTGCAATGCTTTACATTATTCGCACCACCCTCGCAAGCGGACGGGTCATCGGCCTTTTCACCGCTTGGGGCTTGGGTTTTATGGCCGCGACGTGGACAGCGCTGGCGTTCATGGGTTTGGATGCGATCTTTGCGATCCTGCCTTGGACGTTTATCCTGTTGAAAACCATTGGTGCGTTGTATTTGATGTGGATCGCTTACCAGACGTGGAAGCACGCACGCGAACCGATGGGGCAAACACCGACGCCCCCTGCCCGCGCGTTCCTTGGCGGGATGTTGGTCAATCTAAGCAATCCAAAATCGATCCTGTTCGCCGCCGCCGTGATTATGGTTATTTTTCCTCAGAATATGGATTTCGCAGACAAAGCCCTGATCGTTGGCAATCATCTGTTGATGGAATTTGTTGTCAGTTCCGCCTTCGTATTCGCCTTTTCCACAAAACATATCAGCGCCGGGTATTTACGCGCCAAACCCGTTCTTGACCGCATTGCGGCTTCTGTTCTTGGCCTTTTGGGCCTACGGCTTCTGCTCAGCCGCTAATCAAACCACCGGAGACTTTCCATGACCGATCGCTTGCCACACGAAAAAGGGTTTCACGTTAGCTGGGACCAATTGCACCGCGATTCACGCGCCCTTGCGTGGCGTCTGGACGGCAAAGGGCCTGACAATGGTGAATGGAAAGCCGTCGTTGCGATCACACGGGGCGGTATGGCCCCGGCAATGATCGTCGCGCGCGAATTAGACATTCGCAAAGTCGATACAATTGCTGTTGTGTCCTATCATTCTGGCGGTGGTGCCGCCACGGAACGCCGTCAAGCAAAGGTGCTGAAAGCGCCTGACGCGGACATGATGGGCGACGGCACAGGTATTCTGGTCATCGACGATCTGGTGGACAGCGGCAAAACGCTGGAACTGGTGCGTTCGCTTTATCCCAATGCTCATTACGCGTGTGTCTACGCAAAACCCTCTGGCGAGCCGCAGACAGATACGTTTATCACAGGCGTGTCCCAAGACACGTGGATCTTCTTCCCATGGGATATGGCGTTGCAATACGTTCAACCCTTCCGCGGGCAAGACTGATTTGAGCGGCTCGGCAACACAGGCAACCATAC
>Ga0233426_10001794_pt1 | contig 18831 bp, 27 predicted proteins | sample SI_118_April2016_6_FD_179875 | JGI IMG/M metagenome (GOLD analysis project Ga0233426, IMG submission 179875) | Seawater microbial communities from Saanich Inlet, British Columbia, Canada - SI_118_April2016_10_MG | ecosystem: Environmental > Aquatic > Marine > Inlet | place: Canada: British...
GCCAAGAAGAATAGAAAGAAGCAGTATGCTAAGAAAGCTATTAAGAATGTGTTTGGTAGTGAGGTAAATGCCTTTGAGAGTTTAGCTAAGAAAGCTGAGGAAGGTAGCTACAATCATATGAAACTGTTATTAGACTTTGCTTATGGAGATGAAAAGGAAGAAACATCTACTAAGGTACAAGCACCTACCATAAACTTCTTTGGAGATAGTATAGAAGGTAAGAAGCTAAAGGATAAAATTATAGACGTAACACCTAAAGATGAATAACATAAACATACACAAGAAATACATACCTATTTTCAAAGATGAGAGTAGGTATTTTGTTGTTACTGGAGGTAGGGGTTCTGGTAAGTCATTTGGAGTCAATGTATTCCTGCTAAACCTTACCTATGAGAAAGGACATAAGATTCTGTTCTCTCGATATACTATGATATCAGCTCATACATCTATTATTCCAGAATTTATTGAGAAGATTAACCTAATGGGTGTACACGAAGACTTTAGGATAACTAAGGACGAGATAATGAACCTAAAAACTGGTTCTTCTATCATATTTAAGGGTATTAGGACATCTTCTGGTAATCAGACAGCAGCACTTAAATCTCTTAACGGTATAACAACATTTGTAGTCGATGAAGCTGAAGAGCTTACAGATGAAGGTGTTTTTGATAAGATTGACTTCTCTATACGTTCACTAATTAAACAAAACAGAGTTATACTGATTCTTAACCCAACTACTAAAGAGCATTGGATATATCAGAGGTTTTTCCAGAATGAAAATGTATTGGCAGCATCAAATACCAAAAAAGGTAATGTTAGCTACATACATACAACTTACAAGGACAATAAAGACAACCTATCAGAGTCATTCTTAGAGAGAATCTTTGAGATGAAGCGTAAAAGACCAGATAAATACCAACACCAGATATTGGGTGGATGGCTTGAAAAAGCTGAAGGTACAATTATCAGAAAATGGAGGGTTGGAGACTTTATACCTACAGAACTTACTTGCTATGGGCAGGATTTTGGATTTTCAGCCGATTTAACGACACTTGTGAAGATTTCGGTAGATAAACACGCAAGAAAGGTTTGGGTTAAGGAAATCTACGGAAAAGCCCATTTAAACACATCTGAGGTAGCTACAAGGAATAGAAATGAGTGTGGTATGGATTTGATTATCTGTGATAACTCTGAACCCAGACTTATATCTGAGCTAAAGACATTGGGACTTAACATAAAACCAACCATCAAGAAGAAAGGTAGTATCTTATCTGGTATTGCATTGATGCAGGACTATGAGATAGTAGTAGATAGAGGTTCTCACGGTATTATAAGAGAGCTAAACAACTATGTATGGAAGGATAAAGGGGAAGCACCAATAGATAAGTTCAATCACTTTATAGATGCTATTAGATATGCTATGATGTACTTGGTGCAAGGAGTAAACTCTGGAGTTTATGTGATAAGATAAAAATAAAATGTTTAATATGGAGGGGGTCAATTAAGTTTGTCTCCCTTTTTTTTTGTTTAATATGATGGGGTAAAAAATAATTCCGTCTTTGTTATGGAGGTCGAACTGTATTTTTCTCCGTCTTTGTTATGGAGGTAATTTAATTCCTCCGTCTTTGTTATGGGGCTAAAAATCCGTCTTTGTTATGGAGGTAAACATATGTTTATTTTTGCCTTATTTAGAATAAAAATAAATAAGTAAAATTTAACGTTTTTTATTTGTGTACGTTAATTAATTTGTTATTCGTGCACGTTCCTTATATTAACACTAAAAAAAGAACTTTGTTTTAATACTGTAAATTTATAGCTTTGATTTTATTGTGTTGCTATATAAAAAAACAAAAAAATGTAAGTTTTTTATAAAAAAGTTTGTGTAATTGAAAAAAAGTATTATATTTGTACCATAGTAATTAAATAACTAACTTTTAAAAACAAAAAAATGGATATTTCAAACAAACTACAACAAATTTCAGAAGATAACCAATTCGATATTGATTTGCAAAATTTATACTGCAATGAAGATACTTTTAATGATTTTTGCGACAAAGTACACAATGCAATAATGGAAGAAGATATAATTTATTACCACGAAGCAATGAAGTACCTTTTAAGGGAGGACGCCTCTTTGTCTGAAAGTTTAGAAATTGCGAACGAATACGGATACACTACCGAGAATCTAAATAGTGAATTATTGGCTACATTACATTACCAACAAAGGTTGACGAATCAATGGTATGAAATAAGCGAACAAATAGAACAAATTTTTAATAACTAATATATAATATTATGATACAAGTAAGAACTACAATTTTAAACAAGATAGTAAAAAGTAAAAAAGATTTTCTTTTATATGATATAAACGAGGACGGTATATTAACAAACTACATTTTAACAAATGATTTTAAAAGAAAAAAAGAATTTAACGGTTTTAGGGTAGTAAGTACCATACAAGCAAATTACGAATTTATAAAAATATAATATGAAAACTAAACTATCTAATCTTAAAAATAGCGAATATTTAGATACTGAATTTAATAAATTAGTTCTAAATTCAGACAAACCATATAGTATACATTTTTACGATTTTTACGGCAACAAAACAAAGTACCTTTCTATTGATTCAAAGAAACTAAATGAAATAATAAAAATAATAAAACTATGAAAAATAAATTATATACAAGTAATAAATATAAGGACGAGTTAACAAGCTATGCACTGCATTGCGGGTACGCTCAAACAAGAAATAATAAAACTTTAAGTGTGATTCATCAACTATATAAAGTAGCTTCATTGCACGAGGTTGAATATTTTAACACAATAAAACAAGCAAGAAAATACCTATATTATGGAGAAAAATAACGAAAACAACAATTTTGCCGAGTACCTTGAAAATTTTAACCAATGGTTAGATAGTATTAATAATGACTTTTTAAATAATAATAACAAACAATAACAAAAATGACTAAAGACGAAAAACAAAAGTACATAGAAACTTACTTTAATTGGTTTAATTACGAGTGTGCCGACCCTTACGACGAAATAGAATTTTTAATTAATTGCGCTTTAAACGGTAACGATAAAGAAAATATGATTGACGTATTAAAAGAAACTTTTAAACATTATAACCAATAAAACCAACAAAATGAAAAATACATATATCCACGAAATTGAAACGATATTTGCCGAAAATAACGAGTTGATACTTTTAAACGAGAACCAACAAATAGTAATTAATATAGATAATTTTATCAAAGATTTGCCTTCTATAATTTATTTTTGTAAAAAGGAATATAAAAAAAGTAATAAGGAACTATTTAAAAGAATAGAGAACGCTTTAAAAGAATAAAACACTATGATAAAAATATACGGCTCAACCGATAATGAAACCATACATATTGATACAAGTAGCACCTTGTTAGGAGCTAAACAATATGCAACACGAAACGGTTTTAAAAATGTATCTGTCCGAATAGGTTACAACGTTACATTGTTAGAATATAAGCAACAAAACAAATGGTACAAATATAAACACTTTTTAAACCTATTTAAATAATATGAAACAATCAATCAACTACAATCAATTTTTATTTTATACATTACTACAAGAAATAAAAAACAATAACCACCCGTTAACTAATTTAGAATATGATTTGTCCTTTGACTTAATACCTAAATATTATAACGAGTTTTTTATATCGAATTACAATGATGATAATATAAGCGAATATGATGCTATTATAAGCTATTTAAAGAACTATTAAAACAAATTAATATTAACATACTAAACAATCAAATCAACCCCTTAATCGGGGTTTTTTTATGCTTAAAACTGAAACGATTATTTTTTTAAGTTATTGAAATATAAGGGGGATATATTCTAATGAAATAAACCACATTTTTAAACTCATTTAAGCAACTATCTACACCCTACTTATACCAACATACCATAAATATTTAAAGTCTCTTAAAACAGCTGTAATGTACCTTAAAATAGGTATAAGGTTTATTTATAGTGAATTAACGTAAAATAAGATTTGGCTATGGCAAGTAGTCCAATTTTATGAATTCAAACAAAAGTCAAATATCTTTTTACTTTAAATCGACAAACCAATTTTGAAAATAATATTGAATACTCAAATATCTTTTCACTTAAAACTGGTAAACTGATTTTGAAAATATAAAGAAATGTCGAATGGAAGTATGCACCCTCCTATAATCTTAAATATAATAAAGTATGCTCGTTAGTTTGAATATTTACTGGGTGCTACGAAGATTATAAAGGTATGGTAAATGCAATTACTAAGGAGGCTTGATTGGTCTGAGCCAATAGTCTTACGGTTATGACTAAAGTTTGGTAGGTTAAAGAGAACTACTGCTCTATTAAGATAACTAAATTAAGGTAAAGTGTTTGGACTATATCAATAAATAATATAGTCCATCTACTTACTATAGATTTTCTTTATACTTGTTAGCTAATGATATGTGATGGTAATCGCTATCGCTTAGTTTAAGTTCTAATAAATCTCTCTTAGCTTCTTTTCTTTTGCTACCTATAGGCAACTTATCTATTAGTTGTTGAAGCTTCTGTATTAGTCTTTTTTTCATATTACTTTGCTTTTAGTAGTTCGTTCTCTTCTCTTAGTCTTTCTATCTCTTTGTATAATCTATCCTTAGTACCAGAACCTCTTGGTGTAGGGATTGGTTTATCTTCAGCAAAGAAGTTGTATGTAGCTTCTGTAAGCCACTCTCTATGCTCTTCATCTCCGTGTAGTACACCATCAAGGTATTGCTCTATTAAATCTACTGTAATCTCTTTAAATCTCATAATAAATGTTATTGGTTACTAAATATAGTTTTGTTAACTAAGTTAACTTTAATCTCTCTGTTTGTGGTTCTTTTATATCTTACTGAAATGTAGAAGCTATTGTCTTGGTCGTTATACAAGATACCTACCTTGATTGCCTTAGCGTAATCTGAATTAGATATACCTCCTTTTAAACCACCTCTTCGTCTACCTTCAGAAGTAGCTGCAAATCTATGGAAAATTGTTGAGAAATTAATAATACCTTCTATTTTATTTAGGTAGGTATCAAATTGACTTCTCTTAGTGAACTTATTGCTTTGAATAGTGTTAATCTTATCTGTAGAAGAAGGATGGTCTGATGGCTTTAGAGAGTATTTACCTCCACTATTAAGTATGCTTTGCATAACGTTACCTACCTTAGTTAGATAATCTTTATTATAACCCTCAAACCACTCAGCTTTTAACTCATCTACAGAGTTTACTTTATATGTTTGACCTTTGTAGTATTGTTTTTGTTTAGTATTATACTTCTTTCTGAAAGAAAAGTTGGTGGCTATGCGTTTATTAGAATCAGAAAAGCAGTTACTCAAAAACTCATCATTAACAATCCTATGGTCTCTTTCATAAGCAGCTTGTAGTTTGATAGCTTCTGGGTCTGCAACGAATATACAATCTCTATTTAAGTGATAACCACAAACCCTACCTACTAAACCTTGAGATACAGATGCACAAGTCTTGTAAGTCTCTACTACAAATCTAACAACTTTCTTGGTTTCTCCTAAATCAATACCAGCTTTTAATGATTGACAAACAATTAAGATAACTCTTTTCTTATTAGCTAACATCTTAGCATCTCTAATAGAGTCTGAGATAGACAACCCATTACCAGATACAGCTACAATACATTTAGCGTATGGAAACCTATTTGTTAAACTCTCTTTAAGAATATTTGCTGATTCTTTAGAACGAACTCTTACAATACCTAAACCATTATTAAATGACTTTAAGTGTTCAAGTAGTGGTAACATTTTTTGATTTACAATAACTCCATAATCAATACCAAACTTTATTCTTGACTTAGAGTTAAGCCTCGTAATGTACTCGAAATTTGCTGAATCTATAACATTGCCAGAATCTATAATGTCTTGAACACCATAATAGTTACTTGGAACTTCCATCTGAATAGTATCGTCTATAACATTACTATTTACTAACTGGTATCCAGTAGCTCCTACCCAGATAATAGTTGTATTAGGGCAAGATACACAAAGCTCTTTAATAAACTTATCTAACCTTGACTCCTCTCCAATACCGAAGTGATTCTCATCAATAATAATAAACTCAATATTAAGCTCCTTTACTATCTTCTTAGGGTTAGGTTCTTTTAGTAAGTCTGAAATCTTTACTGCTCTAATGTTTGGTGCTGCAACCTCAGCAATGTAACTATTCTGATTGAATAAGTGGTTGTCCATCATACCAGAAGTAAGTATGAAGTTTTTGTCGCTAATCATATTAGCTAAGTGAATAATAGTTCCAGTTTTACCAGACTGGGTTGGAGCTACTAAGTGAATTCTCTTATTTCCAAGACTAATTGAATTGAAAATCTTTTCTGCTGTTCTTTTTTGGTTATCGTAAACCTTGTAATGTAACATATTTATTTATTTTACGGCAATCTGCCTATTAAACTTGGTGCAATGTATGTGATTTTTATTAAACCACAAAATAATAACTAACTTTTTTTAATTTATTCTCAGAAACTCTGATGCTGTATGCTCTAAAAACCATTCCTTGTTATCCTCATACTTATCTACTACTGCATCTAATATAACTAACTCCTCTAACTGGTAAGAGCATATCTTAGTTACAATAGATTCTATCTTGTTTAAGATGTTTGTAGTCATCTCTGGGTCTGATTTATAAATACCATCAAACTCTTCTCTTACGATAGGTTCTAAGATGTTGTTCATTCTGTTTATCTGCTGCTTTAAGCTCTGCTTATAAACTGTTGTGTTCATTAGAGACTCATTAGCTTCTAATAATAACTGAGATAATACTACCGATTTAAGGTATGTAATCTGTTCTGTGGTAATCTTTTGTTCTTCCATAATTTCTATCTTGGTTTTTGTTTATATTCTTCTATGTTTGTAAATCTACTCTTTAATTGACTTCTCATTAGCTTTCTGGACTCTCCATCATCTCTTTTGATAGTATCTTCTGCCTTTAAAGCATTATCTTTCCAAGCTGGTTCATTTAATTCGAATGTGGATAGTGTTGATGTAACAGTATAAACCCTATTGTTATCTAAACACTTAAAAGAACCAAACCTAATACTATTGTTATCATCTAATATGTTCATATCCAACTTATTTTTGTCAAAAGTATATTAATTATATTTAATACGCAAATAATTAATACAAAAAACCACATAAAAGTTATCTTAATATAATACAAGACATTTATGGATAACAACTTTGAATTCAATCTACCTGCAACAATGCGAGACATTAAACTAAGCCAATGGCAAAAGTATGTTGATGTATTGGAGAAAAACAAAGATGCTGAACTTACAGACTTCTTAGAGAAGAAACTGCTTGGTATATTTTGTGGAGTAGAACTTAAAGACATTGATAGAATAGGGTTAAGTGTATTTGATAACTCTATACAACACTTATCTTCTGTTTTAAACAGTAAACCAGAACTTATCAGAACATTTAAGCTTACTGGAACGGATGGTGTTACGGTTGAGTTTGGTTTAATACCTAACTTCGACAAGATGAGTTACGGAGAATTTGTGGATTTAGAGAAATACCTCTTCGTTGACAAAGACTTCCATAGAGCAATGGCTGTTATGTACAGACCAATTAAGTTTAAGAACAAAGATAGTTACTTAATACACGACTACAAGGGTACAGAGTATCTGGCAGATGTTATGAGAGACACCCCATTAGATGTTGCATTAGGTGCAAGGGTTTTTTTTTATCGTTTAGCGACAAAATTGTCCAACTTTACGATGGCTTATACACTCAAAGAGCTTCAGCAGAAGCAGGAAGGTCGGACGGACGAGCATTCGGTAAAAAGTGGGGAAACTATCAAGCAATATTTACACTCGCTGGAGAAGATGTCCGAAGAATTGGAGAAGTTACAGAACTCCCAGTACACCAATGCTTAATGTACTTAGAGTTTATTAAAGAAAAATCAGAATTAGAAGAAAGAATGCTTAAAGCACAAACAAGATGACACACGTTTACGACATATTAGACACATTAAGAGATGAATTACTACTAAGTCCTTCTGTAAACACCGTAACATACGGAGATATAGAGGATGTAGACTTAGATAAGACAACAATGTTCCCATTATCACACTTATTGATAGATAGTGTAAATTATAACGGACAAACCGTTACTTTCAACATAAAACTGCTATGTGCTGATATTGTTGATTATAATAAAGAAAAGTCTAATTTTGAGCTGTTTTACGGTAATAATAACCTACAAGACGTATTTAATACCCAATTTCAAGTCATAAACACAATAATATCTAAGCTAATGCGAGGGGATTTGTTTGAAGCTAACTACCAAGTTACCACACAACCTGCTGCACAGCCATTTAAAGAGCGTTTTAGCAATGAATTAGCTGGTTGGAGTACTGATATATCAATAGAGATTCCTAATGGCGTAAGTATCTGCTAAATGGAGAATTTAGACAAAGTTTTAAAGGAAGTTGGAGCTAACATTGTTTCTGAGGTAAAGAGATTAGCTAAAAGAGATAAGTTTGAGGCTTCTGGAGACTTAGATAAGTCTATTGTTTACAATGTTGAAGGCAATACTGTTACAGTAGAGGCTAATAAGTATATAGAAGCAATATCTGGAGGTATTAAAAACAGAGGTAAAGGCGGTAAGTCTGAATTTGACTCAAAAGTAGCCAGTATAAAGAAATGGGCTAAAACAAAAGGTATTAGACCAAGAAGTAATAAGAGCGGTAGGTTTATTACCGCTGAAAAGATGGCTATTGCTATTGCATTTAGCATTAGGGACAGAGGTATCTCTGAAAGATTTGGATACAAAGGTAGTGGATTCCTTGATGAATTAAGAAAAGATGTAGTGAAAAACGTAACAGATATGATAGCTGAAGCATACAAACTCGATATAATAGTAAAATTAAAAGAAATATAAATGGCAATAATAAATGCAAGAAGTCCTTTTTATAAAACTAAGTTCTCTTCTGGGGTTTCTTATGGTATTATGGAATTATACATATGGAAAGGCATCAAAACATCCCCTCCAGCAGACCCTACATACACAGTAAGAAAATCAGTTCTAAACGGTTCGAGTTCATATAACTTTGAATACGCAGAGCTTGTTAGAGATGAGTTAAATATAATTTTTGATGGAACGTACGACAATGCTTCCAGTACAGCTTCTGTGTGGGTAAAAACCGTACTTACATCTTATAACTCAAGTGGTACTATAATTGGTAGCCCAAGTACATCCACAGATGTTGCTTTTGATGGCTACAATTACTTTGAAGACGGAAGCCCTATCTTTATAGAGCCATCCTTACTGTTAACTAACAGAGAGATATTCTCATTAAAAGGAAATACTGTTAGAGTTCCAATATACACTGGAACAAACCCATCTATTGTTTTCTATAAAAACGGAGAAATCGTTTATTCTGAAGTGATTAGTGAAGAGGACGGTAGTGATAATCAAATAAAGTACCTTTCTATTTATGGAGATGATGCTAATTGGGATACATTTAAAGAAAGGGTTCAAGGTAGTAAGAGTGCTATCTTTGAGGATAGTAAATGTCTTCAAGACTTCTTCAAAGAACACGGATACGATTCAATAGACAGAATAGATGTTTCTGGGAGTTATGGTATCATAGAAACTGTAATTGTAAAAGAAGTAGAGGAATGCAAGTATGAGCCAGTAAAAGTGACTTTCGTAAATAAGTTTGGAGCTTTGCAGGATATGCACTTCTTTAAGAAATCAGTAGAAAATATGGTTGTAGAAAAGGAATCTTATAAGTCTGGTGGTTATTACAACATAAACTCTCACGTTAACAAGGATTTTAATGTTGTTGGTAAGGAATCAGTTTCTTTAAGTAGTGGTTTTCTAAGCGAGGATTACAACGAGGTATTTAAACAGCTTTTATTATCTGAACAAGTTTGGATTACTAAGATAAATACACCAAAAAGCATTCAAGACACAAGGTCGGAAGAGCAAGTGTTGCCAATAAACGTTAAAACAAGTGATATCACTTACAAGACCTCTTTAAACGACAAATTAGTAGAATACACAATAGAATTTGATAAATCATACGACACTATAAACACCGTTAGATAGATGCAGCAAGTACAGATATACATAGAAGACCAAAAGGTTGAGATGTTCGATTACGAGAGTGTTGTAATAACAGACACTATCAAAGATGTGAGAGATGTCACTAAGATATTCACAGAATACTCACAAACCTTTAGTCTACCTGCAAGCAGAGTTAATAATAAAATATTTAAGCACTACTATGAAAATAATATCGCTGATGGGTTTGATTCAAGAGTAAGAGTACCTGCTAAATTAGAGTTAAACTCAATACCGTTCAAGAATGGCTATATAAAGCTCGAGGGAGTGGATTTAAGAGACAATAAGGCTCACGCCTATAGGATTACATTCTTTGGAAGTACAGTGTCCTTAAAAGAGCTATTAGGGGACGATTTACTATCATCTCTTACTTGGTTAGATAACTTTACTTTAAATTACGCTCCAGATGATGTGGAAGACCATTTAACTACAGCTATGAACAAGGTTGTAGGTGGTGTTACCTATATTAGACCAATACAAGTGCCTTTAATAACGCATTCTCAAAGATTGTATTATGATAGCACACAAGGACACTCTCACGATGACAATCATTCTGGAAACGTTTATTATGAACAAGGAAGTGGACACGAACACGGTGTTAAATGGAATGAGTTAAAGTACGCTATAAGACTTGAGATTATAATCAAGGCAATAGAAAATAAATACACTATAGCTAATGGTTATTCAAGGGATTTAGTATTTAGTGATGATTTCTTTAATCTTGCTACGAGCAATGATTTTAGTGAACTTTATATGTGGTTACATAGGGTTAAGGGAGCTGCAACTACTGGAGGTCAGATAGAAACCTCTAATTATACTGTAACTGATTTTACTGATGCAGATAATACGCAGAGTTCTATGACTAACGGAGTGCTTCACTTAAAGAGCTTCGGTCAAGTAAGTGGTGCTAATACCGTACTTAGACTTAATATGACACCAATAGGTACTGAGAATTATTCTTTTTCTGTTTTTAGAGACGGATTATCTGTGTATTCAAGCGGAATAATCTCTGGAAACATTAGAAACATAAATATACCAGTAACAATCGGTAGTGACTACACTATACAGATAAATACAAACACCTCTATTTCTTTTAGTGATATAGCTTGGAATTACAGCTACTTTGATTCAGAAAGCCAGTCTACAGTAAATGAAAACTACGCAACATCTGGAACTGTTGCTATACCTCAGACATTTGAGTTTAGTATAACTCAACAAATACCTAAGATGAAGGTTCTTGACTTTTTGACATCTATATTCAAGATGTTTAACTTAGTAGCTTATGTTGAAGGTACTGAAATAGTAGTTAAAACATTAGATGATTATTATTCTGACGGAAATAACTACGATATCACAAAATACATAGATGTATCTGAAAGTCAAACAAATTCAGTATTACCTTTTAGAGAGATAGTATTTGGTTACGAAGGCTTGGGTTCTTTCTTAGCTAAAAGACATAATGAATTATTTAATGAGGAATGGGGTACTGAAGAATATAAGACCGAAAACAGTAGTATTTTTACTGGTGGAATATATCAATACAAAATACCTTTCGAGCATATGAAGTTTGAGAGATTACTGGATATTAACGCTATAAACCCTCCGACAAACATACAATGGGGTTACTGTGTTGATAACAAGCAAGAGAGCTATATCGGTAAGCCAATCGTTTTTTATATGGCATTAAAGACAGCGGAATTGTCTTTTGTAGATAGTGTAGACCCAGTAACTAATGAACCAGACAGTCACACACCTATTCAAGCGTATTTTGCACCTGCAAACTCTAATCTATTATTCCCAGACTTAGATAATAGGCAATCAATCAACTTTAGCCCAGAATCTGATGAATGGGAGTTAACACCTAACAATAGAACGTTGTTTAACAAATACCACAGTAATTACATCTCTGGTATATTTAATAAAACTAATAGATTGACTAAGATGTCGGCATATTTACCATTGAGAATACTTTTAAAATACAATCTTTCAGATAGATTTCAAGTAGCTGGAAAGTCTTACAAGATTAACTCAATAGAGACTGATTTTTATACTGGTAAATCACAACTTGAATTGCTAACAGACTATGCTCCAGCAGTTATTGATTTAGTTCCACCAACAGCACCTACTAACTTATCTTTAGTACAAGGCTCACAGACGTCAAGTGGTTTCGAAGTTAATTGGACTGCTGCAACAGATAACGTGGGTGTTACTGGATATATTATAGACTTACAACAAGATTTCTATACTACCGTAGGAAATGTAACTTCTTATACCTTCACGGGTTTACAAGGAGGTACTAATTATAGGGTAGCAATATACGCTACAGATGCTGCTGGTAACGTATCCCCAATTTCAAATATATTAGACACATTTACATTACAATAATGATAAGAGAAACTTTAGAATTACTAAGAGATAAGGATTGGTTGATTGACGATATGGATGTCAATATAGCTAAAGGGCTTTACGAAATGCCTTCAACATTTAAAGAACTAAGAATAAAAACAAAAAGAAAAAAACTAACAAATGGCAGATAAGATTGTATTAATTAAATTAGAAGTACAAGAGGCAGGGGCAGAAGCTCAAATCGTAAGTCTTAATAATAAGTTAAGTGAATTAACTAAAGGAGAAAAGGATTACGAGTTGGTCTTAAAGAAGATAGCTATACAAGAAGATAGGTTATCTAAAATACAAGCCAAAAGAGCTACTATACAGAACAATATACTAACAGAGACTAAAAAGACCACAAAAGTATTAAACAAACAAAGTGATGCTACTGGTAGTGCTACTGCTGCTACAATGGAATTAAGTAGAGTTGTATCCGATGCGCCTTACGGGATTCGAGGTATGGCTAACAACATTACTCAACTTGTTTCTCAGTTAGGTAGTGCGAGTCTCAAAGCAGGAGGGCTTACCTCAGCACTTAAACTTATGTGGAAATCCCTTATGGGACCTTTAGGAGTTGTATTTGCTATTACAGCAGCTGTATCTGCTCTTGATTTTTTTTATGGAGCTAATGAAAAATCAAAAGATAGTGTCAACGATTTCACAGATAGTCTGAAGGATTTAAACACGGCTCTTTCGGATAATTTTACATCTCAAGACGATGTAAATGGTAAGATAGAAGAATACATAAAACTAATAGAGTTAAAGGCTAAAAAAGAAAAGTTAAGTGCTGAAAATGCAGAAAAGGTTCTTGATTTCCAAAAAAGAATTGCCGAACAAGAAGAGAAGTTAGTAAGGAATAAAAAATTCGCAGATAGTTTTTACAAAACAGATGTACTTGGAAATAAGGTTGTATCAGATTATGAAGGCTTAAAAATAGCTCAAAATCAAGTTATAGGTAGAGAGAAGCTTATAAATGATTTAAAGACACAGAGGAACTCAGAGATAAGTAAAAACCTAAAATTAATACAAGATGTAGAAGAGGCTACAAAGAAACTAACAGCAGCAGAGGAAGGTACTTTAAAGTCATTAAAAGCTCTTAAAAGTGAGCAGGAAAAGAAAAGAGAAGCTGTTTCAGATACTTCTGAGGAATATAAAAAACAAACTATCCTTATAGATGAGCTTCAAAAGAAGATAGAAGCTATTGAAGGTATTAAAAAGAAAGCAGGTAAGTCTAAAAAATTATCATTCCTTAAAACGCCCGAAGAGTTAGATTTAGAGGTTAAGAGTAATGAAAGCATTTTATTATCTTTCTCAAAAAAAATAGAGCTACAAGACTTAAAAAACAAAGAGTCAGAAGAATTACGAAATGCTAAAACAGAGAAAGAAAGATTCGAGATAAAGAAAAGGTATGAAAAAGACGCATTAAAAATACAATTAGACAATGAACTCAAGGTACTTCAATTAAAGGAAACTACCGAGAAACAAGTGCTTGAAACTAAGTACAAGAATTTCCAATCAGAAGCTCAACTTAGGTTTTTAGCCTTTAAGGATTCGTTAGAAAAGAAACGTCAATTAGGAGAGATTACTGAATCTCAAGAAAAAACTCTTCTTGATTCGGCTCGAAAAAGCACAAGTGAGCTAATATCCAGTTCCTTTGAGGAGAGAAATAAAGAACTTGGCAATAAGGGTACATTTGATACTAAATGGAAAGAAATATATGCTGCATTTGAAGAGCTTAGGAAACTTAGAGAGAAAGCTCTCAGTATAGCTCCAAAAGAAGGGGAGATAGAGACTGACCTTGAAAAGTGGGCAAGATACGCTGAGAACGCTAAAGCTATAATAAGTTCGGTAAGTGATTTTGTAGACTCTGAGTTTGATAGACAGATGACTGTCGAACAAAACAAAACAAACGCTTTAAATAATGAATTAAATAAAAGACTTCTTAATGAAAATTTAAGCAAAGAACAGAAAGAAGATATACAGAATCAGATTGCTCAGAATGATGAAAAATTAAGAGTAAAGCAAGAGAAGATTGCGAGAAAGAGATTTAATGTAATGAAAGCTTTTAGCTTAGCGACAGCATTAGCTGACACATATTTAGCTACACAAAAAGCTTACACATCTCAATTACAGTTAGACCCAACCTCTCCTATTAGAGCTAAGATAGCTGCTGGAGTTGCTTTAGCTGCTGGTCTCGCAAATGTTGCAGCGATAGCAAGAACAAGGTTTGAATCCTCTTCTGGTACAAGCCCTGCTATTGGAGTTGGAGGCGGTTCTGGTGGAGGAAGTACGAGAGCCGAACCTTCGTTCAATATAGTAGGAAGGTCTAATGAAAATGTTTTGATGAGTGCTATACAATCACAATTCAACCAACCATTAAGAGCTTATGTTGTAGCAAGAGACGTAACTAATCAACAACAATTAGATGGAGTTATAACTGGAGCTGCTGGTACATAAAATAAAACAAAGAAACTAAATAAAGTTAACATAACATAAAAGAATAAAATATGAATGAATTAGAAACTTTTGAATTGTTTATAGATGAAGCAAGAGAAGAAGATGGTATAGAAGCCATCTCTCTTGTTGAGTTTCCTGCAATAGAAGAGAACTTTGTCGCTTTAAGTAAGCATAAGGTAGAGTTTAAAACAGTAGATAGTGAGAAGAGAGTTATCGTAGGTCTTGCATTAGTTCCAGACAAGCCAATATATAGACGTAGCGGAGACAAGGAGTATAATATTATATTCTCTAAGGAAACTGTAAGAAAAGCCTCTGAGCTGTACTTAAAACGTCTTAAACTAAACAATGCTACATTAGAACACGATGAGCAAATGACAAGTGGTGTTTCTGTAATAGAGTCTTGGATTGTAGAAGACCCTTCTAAAGATAAAACTGCTTTATACGGATTAAATGCTGTTGAAGGTGCTTGGGCTGTAACTATGAAGATAGATAATGACGAAGTATGGGAAGATGTTAAATCTGGTAAATACTTAGGATTGAGTATCGAAGGTATGTTTAGCGATAGAGCTGAAGACATTGAAGAGGTTGAGGCTAATGAGATATTAGACCAAATCAAGGATATGTTAGCTAAAGAGATGTTAGAGTCTTATTCTGATTACCCTCAAAGTGCAACTAATAATGCAAAGAAAGCATTAAAGTACAAGAAAGAAAACGGAAGTTCTTGTGGTACAAGCGTAGGATGGACAAGAGCAAGTCAATTAGCAGGTAGAAAACCTTTAAGTAGAGATACAATCGCAAGAATGGCATCTTTTAAAAGACATCAACAACACAAAGACGTTCCTTATACTGAAGGGTGTGGAGGACTAATGTGGGACTGCTGGGGAGGAACAAGCGGTATAGAATGGGCTATTAACAAACTTAAAAAAATAGACGAATAGTATGAAGGCAGTATATTGTAAGTGTAAGAATACATATTCTATTGACTGCGACAAAGGCAAGAAGAAATGTAAATCTGAGGAGTATTGGAAACAAGGTATCGGTTCGATATACAAAGAGACAGAAGATTAGAAAACAAGACACTAAGTCTGTGAATAGTTATATTAATATAAATCAATAAGTATGAAAGCAACAGAAATCCTTAACAACGTAAAAGAGCTTTTAAATCTTTCTAAAGAAGAGATTAAAGTTGAAGAAGTTGTTGTAGAAGAAGCAGTAGATTTGTCTACTGAAGAAGTGATTGAAGCTATTGAAGAAGAAGTAGAGGAAGTTATCCTTGCTGAAGAACCTAAAGAAGAAGTGATTGTTGACGAGGTGGCAGAAGCACCAGTAGCAAATTACGCTACATCTGAGGAGTTATCAGCAGTTAAAACTGAATTACTTTCTATGATTAAAGCGTTAATCGAAGATAAGTCGGCAGCGGACACTAAAGAAGTTCCTCAAGAATTATCATCACAAGAAGAGGTTGAGTTATCTGAAGAAGCAGAAGAAGTTGTGCATTCTCCAGAAGCATCAGTCGAAAAGAAAAAAAGTTTATTATCAAACCCAAACAGAGTTTTGACTACTGAAGAAAGAGTCAACAGAATGTTATTCAATTAAAAATTATATAAAAATGGCTACTACTACAAGTATTACTACTACTTATGCTGGAGAAAGTGCAGGGAAATTTATCTCAGCAGCTTTATTAGCAGGTAACACAATTGCAAACGGAGGACTAACTATTCGTCCAAACGTAAAATTTAAAGAAGTTGTAAAAAGATTGGAATTAGACGGTATCGTAAAAGATGGTACTTGTGATTTCGCTGACACATCAACTTTAACATTAACTGAAAGAATCTTACAACCTAAAGAGTTACAAGTTAACTTAGAATTATGTAAGAAAGATTTCCGTTCTGACTGGGATGCAGTACAGATGGGATATTCTGCTTTTGACAACTTACCAAGCTCTTTCCAAGAGTATTTAATCGGTTATGTTGCTGCAAAAGTTGCACAAAAGAACGAACAAAACATTTGGGCTGGAGCTGAAGCTGCTGGTTCATTTGACGGATTCTCTACTTTATTAGCTGCTGATGCTGATAAGATTGAAGTAACTGGAACTACTGTAACTGCTGCAAATGTTGTTGCTGAGTTAGGGAAAGTTGTAGATGCTATTCCTTCTGCATTATACGGAAGAGATGATTTACATATTTACGTTGCACAAAACGTATTTAGAGCTTACAAGCGTAGTTTAGGTGGATTCCAAAGTGGAGGACAAGGAGCTGCTGGTTATATGGCACAAGGAAACAACCAAGACATCAATGTATTGTTCTTTGATGGTGTAAAAATCTTTATGGCTAACGGACTTCCTTCTGACAAAATGATTGCTACTACTAAAGACAACTTACACTTCGGAACTTCCTTAATGTCTGATTCTCAAGAGGTACGTGTCTTAGATATGGCTGACTTAGATGGTTCACAAAATGTAAGAGTAATTATGAGATTTACAGCAGGAGTACAATACGGAATTGCTGAAGACATCGTAACTTACGGAATTGCATAGTAATAAATAAACAAAACGAAGAAGGGTGGGTGGTTTCCATCTGCCCTTTTTTATTAACTAATATTAAAAATACAAAATTATGGCTTGTGATATTGCAGTTGGAAGGTTAGAACCTTGCAAAGATAGCGTTGGAGGAATCAATGCAGTATATTTTGTTAATTACGGAGACTTAGGTGCTATCACATACGATAGTACAGATACCGATGTAATTGACTCAGTTGCTGGAACACCAAGTGCTTACAAATTTGACGTAAGAGGAAACTCAACGTACACAGAAAACATTCAATCAAGTAGAGAGAATGGGACTACTATGTTCGAACAAGTGTTAGAGTTATCACTTAAAAAATTAACTAAAGAAGACCACAAAACAATCAAATTGTTATCTTTCGGAAGACCTCACGTAATTATCGAGGACAACAATGGAAACTTTTTGTTATCTGGATTGGAACACGGAGCTGACGTAACTGGAGGTACTGTTGTAACTGGTGGTGCTATGGGAGATATGAGTGGATATACTTTAAGCTTTACTGGTATGGAAAGAGTACCTGCTAACTTTATCGATGGAACTTTGGCTGACGCTGGATTTACTGTTGTTGCAGGAGTATAATTACTACTTAATCTATTTTATTAAACCCTGCCATTCGGTGGGGTTTTCTTATTAAATAAAACAAAATATTAGTTTTCAGTTATCTTAATATGTTAATACTACAACCAACAGCAGGAGAGAAACTAATCACAATTATACCGAGAAGCACAGACTTGTCTGGTGTTATCTCTTTGAATATAAGAAGAGATGGAGATGGTGCAGAAGAGGATATTACCAATTTAACTTTAACAGAAATAGTAAATTATGTTGAGGTTAGGTTTGAGTCAACTATCTTAAAAGAGGATTCTACTTATTACATAGAAATCACTAAAGATGGAGCTTTATGGTATAGAGATAAAATATACGTTACATCTCAAACAAGTTTAGAAAGAGAAACCAATAAACATAAGATAGGTAATGGTACAATCTATAAGCCTTTTAGTGAGTCAGACGATAACACATACATAATATAATGAGTACAAAGAAAACTAATACAATCAAAAAGGAGTATAAAGATAGCATACGTGTTGTTAATATGTCTTCTTACCAAGCACCTATAATCAAAGAGGTTCACAACAAAGAGTGGGTTTCTTTTGGAGATAATAATGATTACTTCGATAACCTAATTGAAAGGTATCTTGATAGCCCTACTAACGGTAGGTGTATTAACGGTATTGTTGATATGGTT
>Ga0233426_10001798_pt1 | contig 18809 bp, 22 predicted proteins | sample SI_118_April2016_6_FD_179875 | JGI IMG/M metagenome (GOLD analysis project Ga0233426, IMG submission 179875) | Seawater microbial communities from Saanich Inlet, British Columbia, Canada - SI_118_April2016_10_MG | ecosystem: Environmental > Aquatic > Marine > Inlet | place: Canada: British...
AGATATCCAAGCGGGAAGATGGGACACATCGGGCAGCACAGCATCCGCCAGCGGCGCCAATTCATCCGCCTCGGCCAATCCCGTCAGCACGGCCACTGCGCGCATTCCAGCCGCACGGCCAGCACGCAGATCATGGGTGCTGTCACCCACCATGACGCAGGCCGCAGCTGGGATCTCCATTTTATCCGCCAAAGCCAGCAATGGCGCGGCCTGCGGTTTTGCGCCGAACCCGCTGTCACTGCCGATAACAAAATCAAACAGACCTGACGCCTGAACGGATGCGAGATGCGCGCGTGCCGGGGTCTCTGCATCATTGGTCATGACACAAAGCCCAAGATTTATGCGCCGCAACTCCGCAGTTAACCGATGCAAATCGGTAACCAATACCTGCGGCGCGGTTTTCGCCTCCTCATTGAGCCAGTCACAGATCTGAGTTTGGCTCAGGGCAGGAATGCAGTCCTTAACCACCGCCGCGATGTCCATCGGGGTGGCTGCAACGATGACACTGCCGGGCTGCACTCTTCGGGTTTGTGTGTCATAGCCGAGGGCCTCGGCAAGTTGCTGCAATAGCGCCTCATCAGAGCCGGCGATGCGCGCCAAAACCTGCGCTGTCCAAATGCCCCAGGTGCTTTGGAAATCAAACAGCGTTCCGTCCTTGTCGAAAATGACCCCACGAATATTCATCAGGTCCAATTCACCTGTTCACCTCCGGGCAAAGCCTGCCTTGCCATCATGGGATCCATGTAATTGGCAATGCCCACATCATCACAAAACCGCGTGACCCAGGCATCATCCATACAGATAAAATCAAGCAATGAGGCCAAAAATACAGGATCAGACACCCCCGCGCGCAAATCACTTTCTGAGGCCCCAGAAGCGCCCAAAAAGACCTCTCTCAAATCATCTTCACCAACCATCCAAGCCAGTGCTTTTACAGCCAGGGTTTGTGCGAGATCCGGGGTCATATCATTGCCATTTTACGCATATATCTCTCTTCATAGTCTCTCCCCCAGGCCCAGCGCAAGAGGTGCGGTGCCGCTTATTTACGTCCTTTGAGCAGGGCCTGCGCCAACTTTGCACGCGCCTCGGGGGTCATAGAGGCCAATTTGTCGAGCAAGGCATCCCGCGCGATGGCTTGTCGCTCTTCAATCGTCATCACCTCATCGTGCAACACCGCCAAAACAGCCGTGCGATCAAATGGCACGGTGCTTAGCAAATCGGCCAAAACAGCCGTCATCTGCGCCCGCAAGTCACGATCCATACGCCGATCCCGCCCCTGGGCCTTTTGGATCATGCGCCCTAAGTCACGCCGATCCTTACGGTCCATGGCCCGCACAATAGGCCCCAAGCTGGTCACAGGGCCGCGCGGCCGTGCCTCGTGCCGGGTGGACAGGCTGTCCAAGCGCACATCCTTATGGCGCCCAGATCCAAAAAAGCCCCCCACCGCGCCAAGAACCAATAGATTGGCCGCCAATGAGACCACCAGGCATATTTTCAACATTCTATGTGACATGATCATCCCCTAGGTGTCTTCCCAATTAAATTCGGCCTCAAACCCGATGCCGGTAAGCTCGCTGAGGCTTTCGGTTTGGAAATAAGCGCTGGTGATGTCCAACACTGCATCCGGTGGGCTGATACCGATGACCACCCCGGCCGCCCCTGCCATGGCCAAGCCCGCCCCTGCCGGCCAGCCGCCAAATTGCGCCACGACCCCAGAGAGCGTTTGAAACAACCGGAGCCGTGGCGGTTTGGGGCGCGCAGATTGCGGCACGGCCGCAGCCGCCTGCGCCTGAAGCCGCATGAGAAACTCTGGATTCAGCTCCAGCGTGTCGCGCTGCGCGGCCTCGAAGAGCGCGTTCAAATCTTGATCATCCAAAGGAGCGGGGGAGAAATCTTTATCCATCATCTTTCAATCCTAACGCTTTTTTCTGCGGTGCCAATGCATGGGCCAGGCTGCGCTTGCCACGCGACATGAGACTCTCGACCGCTTCAACCGATATTTGCATGATCTGAGCGACATCAGGGTTGGACAGCCCCTCGAGATGGCGCAAGACCATCGCCTGTTTCTGCCGGTCCGGCAGATCGCCCAGCGCCGCCCGCAGCGCCTGCGCCCTGGCACGATCTTGAAGGCGGCGTTCGATGTCCGGACGCTCATCCGGCATGTCTGGGACCTCTTCACCCGAATGACGCTTACTCTTGCGCATTCTGTCAATGCACAGGTTAGAGGTCACGCGATAGAGCCAGGTCGTCACTTTCGCCTGCCCGGGCTGCCAATCAGGCGCCGCGTGCCACAGACGCAGCAAGCTGTCCTGCGTGACATCCTCAGCCTCGGCCCGATCTCCGAGTATCCGAAACGCCTGCGCAAACACCAAAGGCGCCAAACGCGCCGTCAAAACCTGCGCTGCTGTGCGGTCGCCTTTAGCAAACCGCGCCAGAAGTTCCGCATCTTCAAGATTTTGACTCGCATCAAGGGCCATCATCTGTCCTGATTAGAGGGTTTCACGGCTTCGGTAAATGACCAGCCCACCTGAGCAGACCGGCCAAAAAGAGGGTATCACTCGTCGTCGGACTTATGCTTTCCTCTGCCACGCCGCTTGCCTTTCATGGCGTCAAATTCTTCTTGGGAAATAACCCCATCTTCGTTCTCATCCATGCGATCAAACATCCGCATCCCGCCGTGCTTTTCCTGCATCTCTGCCAGCTCGATCGTGCCATTGCCATCACTGTCCAGACGCTTCAGCATCCGCTTGGCCCGTTTGCCCATTTTCTTCGACCGGTCGGCCTTCGCCCGGGCGGTCAGCTCTTCAAGCGTCAGGCTGCCATTGCCGTCCGTGTCTGCCTTGGCAAATTCCGCCGCGCCAAAGGCCTTCACCTCCGCTTGCGTAATTTGACCATCCCCATTGGCGTCCAATTGAGAAAAATCAGGGCGCGGGCCACCATGCTCACGCGCCATCACGGGCGCGCTCGCCACCATTGCAGTTGCAGCCAATGCGAAAATTACAATTTTGTTCATTATCTTTGTCCTTAGTCTATGCGTTTTCATATGCACCGCGCAGTGTTTTGCGCTTGGTATAGGTAAAACGCAGCAGCCATAATTTTCCGTCGCAAAATTTTCAAAAAATTCTTGTGGCAGTTTGCCCCAGTGTCATTTTCTGCACATGGCTTGATAAGGGCCGCAGATACAGGAGATCGCTATGTCGATAAATCGCCCCCTAAAACCCGCCCTGCTCCGCGGCTGGCGCCGGTGTTGCCCGAGTTGTGGCAAAGGTGCGCTGCTTTATAAATATCTCAAAGTCCATGACAGCTGCGACGCCTGCGGCCAAGAGCTGCATCATCATCGCGCTGATGACGGGCCGGCCTATCTTACGATATTAATTGTCGGCCATATCCTTGCGCCGCTGTTGCATGTGGTATTTGTGCAGTTCCGCCCCGAGCCATGGATCATGGCACTGGGCTTTGGGGTCGGGTCCGTGGCGCTCTGCCTCTACCTGCTCCCGCGCATCAAGGGCGGGGTCGTTGCGTTTCAATGGGCGCGCCGACTTAATGGGTTTGGAGCGGAGGCCTCTGGCAATGTGCTCAAAACCCAGTAGATTGGGTCTATGACAGAGACACCTATCCGCTCCGCCGCAACAATCATCACTTTGCGCAACGTGAACGCCTCTCCGCAGGTCCTCATGGGTCAGCGTGGATCCAAAGCGGCGTTTATGCCAAATAAATTCGTCTTTCCGGGCGGCGCAGTCGATGCCGATGACAGCGCCATACCGCTGGCCAAGCCTTTGGTGCAGACCTGCCACGCGCGGCTTTTGGAAGATAACAGCGGCCCCTCACCCGAGACCCTCGCCGTGGCGGCCATTCGCGAGCTGTGGGAGGAGACCGGGTTAATCCTTGGCGCGCCAGAGGAGTGGCAGGATGCGCCAAAAGATTGGAGCGGTTTTGCCAAGGCGGGCTTTCGTCCCTCGGCCGAGAAAATGTATTTCTTTTTTCGCGCCATCACCCCACCCGGCCCGCCTCGCCGGTTTGATGCGCGGTTCTTTTTGGTGGACGCCGATCAACTGGCCGGAGACCTAGACGATTTTTCCGGCGCATCCGATGAGCTGTCCCATTTGCAATGGGTGCCGCTGGATGAGGCCCGCGCCTTGAATTTACCCTTTATTACCTCAATCGTGCTGGGAGAATTGGCCGCATTGCGCGAGATCCAGCCACCCGCCTCAGTGCCATTCTTCAAAAATCAAGATGAAGAAAGCCTGTTTCTGCGTCTGAACGGCTCAGAGCAGCAGTATCAATAGAACCACCGAAACCGATAGGAACGCGATTCCCACAGCCTCGCTCCGGCGCATTTTTTCGCCGAAGACACACACCGATATGGCGAAAGAGGCCAAGATTTCCACCTGGCCCAGAGCTTTGACATAGGCCGCGTTTTGTAAGGTGAAAGCGGTGAACCAGGCCAAAGACCCCAGTAAAGACAGCAGCCCCACCCAAATGGCCACGCGCCAAGCGCGGATCACCTCGGTGATTTGCCCCGGTTCGCGCCAGCGCAAATAAAAAGCCATGCCTAAAAACTGCATTGAGATTGCCGCCATGAGAGTCACGCTGGAACGGGCGAATACATCTGCGGCAGAAATATGCAGGGTTGCGCCACGATAAAAGACGGCGCATGCGCCAAACAACACAGCACAGGACAGGCCCAATGCCGTCGCTTTGTTGAAAAAACGTGGACCCTCAGAACCGGCCACTTGCGGCGCGTCCGAGATAATGAGAACTCCCAAAACACCCAGTGAGATCGCCCCCAGCGCGGGCAGGCTGACGCCTTCGCCCAAAAACAAAAGCCCAAAGCCGGCAGCCAGCAAAACCTCAACTTTCTTGAAGGTGATGCCGATGGTGAAATTACGCTGCTGAAACAGGGCCACAACGCACATGGTGGCGCAGATTTGGCAAAATCCGCCCGCCGCCGCAAAGGCCCAAAACTGCCAATCCATCACAGGCAAACCATACCCACGCACCACCGCATAGCCGACGGCCACCAGACCGATCAAAGGTGCTGCATATAAAAATCGCGCAAAAGTTGCGCCGCCCGTTGATAGCGTGGCAATGCGCAAACGCTTTTGGAACATAAAACGCAGGGTTTGCGCCAAGGCCGCCAGAAGGGTGATGGGAATCCATAACATGGATCAAGACTTAGGCGATCCCCCGCTGCGAGGCCAGAGCGGATGGGGCACCGGTTCTTTGCATTGCAAGAAGTAACGCGCGAAAAGGTGACGATAGTTCTTGTAGATATACCCTTGGTTGCGCTGCATGAATGTCTCTTTTTGTGCCTGATAGAGGCCGGGCAAAGCATACCACGAGATATGCGGATACATATGGTGGACTGAATGGAAGTTATTGTTCAAAAACAAAAATGCGAAAAACCCGCGATCTTCAATGACAGCTGTGCGGGCCTGCACGTCTTCATGCGCGCGGTGCTCGGCAAATGTACGGATCTTGAGCAGCGCGAGCCCGCCGTAAGCGGCAAGAAAATAGGCCCAAAGCGGATAGCCAGCCGCTATGACGATCCAGATCACCAGAGCAGCAGCCGGAATATGCAAGAGCCAGTCTCGCAGCACATCCCGGCGCCCTGCACATATGTCCCGAACGTCACTGCGCATGAAATAATATTGCGAAATCAATGCACCGATCAGCAGGCGCCCCGCGAGAGTCGCGTTGAACATATGCACCCTTTGCAGCCAAGTCGGCAGAGCGTGCCAAACGGCCGGATCTAGATAATTACTCTCGGGATCATCATAGGGATCGGTCAGCCGCTCATCGGTATGATGGGCCAAATGCGTGTCGCGAAACCGGCCATAGGGGATAGCAAGATTGAGCGAGGCGTATACCAAAGCCGCATTCAGCCAAGGGTATCTTGTTGGATGGCCGTGAATGATTTCATGCTGCAGCGAAGATTGCAGCGCGATCATGACCGCCAGACCCGGCACAGACAGCCACAGCGGGCTGAAGAGTAAAACCATCCATCCGCCATAGCAGCCCAAAAGGGTCGCAAATGTCGGCCATTCGGTGATCAAAGACGGGCGCTGAATAGGTGCCATGGGCGCAGAGTAGATCCTTTTGCCTCCTTGTGGAATTCAGAGAATTGTGTAATTTTAATCATGTACGTTAATTAAAATCATCAAAAGTGACAAATATGGACAAGCGCGCCCGTTCCGATCTCTTTCGCCATCGGCTGCAACAGGCCATGGCCCTCAGCGGTGAGACGCAGTCAAGCCTGGCGCGCAAAACCGGGGCGGACCGCTCAACCCTGTCACAAATCCTGTCGGGCACGACAGCGCGACTGCCCAATGGACAATTGGTGGCGCAATGCGCTCAAAACCTTGGTGTTTCTGCCGATTGGCTCTTGGGGCTGTCCGATCAACCGGACTCCCTCCCGCAAATTTTGGCGCAGGCCATGACCATGGTCGATGCACCACGCGCGCTGATCGACGCCCAGATTTTTGCTTGGCATCAAGAGGCCGCAGGATATAAAATCCGCCATGTGCCCGCCGGATTGCCTGATATGGTCAAAATTCGCCCGATGCTGGAATGGGAATATGCCCCCAGCCTTGGACACACCATCGATCTCGCGATTGCCTCTGCCGAAGATCGACTCAATTGGATGCATCAAGCGCAGTCAGATTATGAAATTGCCCTGCCCATCCACGAGTTGCAGGCCTTCGCCCGTGCCGAAGGCTATTACAGCGGTTGCCCCCGGCACATTCGCATTGAACAGCTCAAACATTTGGCCCGTCTGGCCGCGCAACTTTACCCGGTGATGCGGGTCTCTTTATTTGACGCCCGCAAAATTTACTCGGCACCGATTACCATCTTCGGCCCCTTATGCGCTGTGATCTACCTCGGGCAAAAATATTTGGTGTTTCGCGTGCCTGATCGCATCCAAGCGCTGAGCCAACATTTCGACGGGCTCATCCGTGAAGCGGAAATAGGCTCGCGTGACCTGCCCGCAGTCATCGACGGCCTGTTGCAAGAGCTCGGTGCAGTGGCCGATTAGACCTTTGGATCTGGATTTTCTGTGTGCCCATCCACTGCGATGACCTGCCCCGAAACCAAACGTGCCCCAGCACTGCACAAAAACACGGCCATATTGGCAATATCTTCCGCTGTGACCAGACTGCGCATTGAAGTTCCAGAAGCATAGCCGTCATAGATATGCTGCACATCTGTGCCCTTAGCCGCCGCCTCGCGCTCCATCACCCCTTGCATCCGCGGCCCCTCGACCGCACCGGGACAAATCGCATTGGCGCGCACGCCCTCAGGCCCCCATTCCATCGCAAGGGTCTTCATCAAGCCGATGATGCCCCATTTCGCCGCCGCATAGGGCGCCCGATTGGGATAGCCGTATAGTCCAGCCGTCGACGAGGTCAAAACAATAGCACCGCGCGCAGCTTTGAGCATCGGCCCCCCATATTTTGCCGCGAGAAAGGCGCCTTCCAAATTGACCGATACGCAGCGCTGCCACGCAGACAAATCAATCTCTTCCACCGCCGCCGTGGGCCCGGCAATGCCCGCATTGGCGCATATCGCCTCGAGCCGGCCCCAGATCTTTTGAATATCCGCAAACAGCCGGGCGACCTGCGTCTCATCGCTGGCATCAACCAGGCTTTTTTGCCAATCTGCGGGGCAAGCGTCGAGGCTGGCGGCCTCCACATCCGTGACCCAAACCCGAAAGCCCGCTGCTGCAAAGGCCTGCCCCATCGCCCGGCCAATGCCATTGCCGCCCGCTGTGATCAGAACCCCGTTCATTTGCGCCCCACACTGCGGCCGAGGCCCTCGGGCCGCGCAAGCGCGCGATGGGCGGTTGCAATACGCTCCAAGTTTTGGGCCACCTGCGCAGATGGCGCGCTGGCCTTGCGGGTTTCAAGCGACACATGGATCAGCATATGCTCGCCCGTGGCCAAAAGCCGGTCCCCCTCAAACATCTGATGGAACAAATGCATTTTCTTGCCCGCCCCTTCGGCACAATAGGTCTCAACCCGGATCACTTTGCCCGCATGTACCTCGTCAATATGGCGAATATGGGTTTCGGCGGTGAAGTAACTGCCGCCAGAGGCAATATAGGCAGCATCACAGCCCACGATCTCCATGAAGCGGTCGGTGGCGTCGCCAAAGGCCTGCAAATAGCGCGCTTCATTCATATGGCCGTTGTAATCCGTCCAATCCAAAGGCACCGCACGGCGCAGGGTTTCGGTCAAGCCGCCCGCTTGCAGATCCGCCACATGCCGCACCATGCCCGCTTGCGCGCTGAGGTGCTGGTCTTGCCCCTTGAGCAGCGCTCCGGCGCCCCAGTCTTGCGCCTTCAAGGCGCGCATCATACCAACCAGATTGTTGTCCCGGATGCGTTCCAGCTCGCGGATAGAATGCATACCCGATTGCGCATCTGATTGGTCAGAAATCATGTCCACCAAGTCATCGGTAAACTCCGGCACATCCATCAATTTTGTCCAGGGCCATTTAAGAGCCGGGCCGAATTGCGCCATGAAATGCCGCATTCCCGCCTCTCCACCGGCCACGCGATAGGTCTCAAACAAACCCATTTGCGCCCAGCGAATGCCAAAGCCATAGCGAATGGCATTATCAATCTCTTCGGTGGTGGCAATGCCATCTTTGATCAACCAGAGGGCCTCGCGCCAGACCGCCTCCAAAAAGCGATCTGCGATATGGGCATCAATCTCTTTGCGCACCCGCAAAGGATACATCCCCATCTGGCGCAAAATATCCTCCGCACGCGCGACAATCGCAAGGTCACTTTGCTCTGTCGGCACCACTTCAATCAGCGGCAATAGATAGACGGGGTTGAAAGGGTGGCACACCATGATTTGCGCCGGGCGCAGGGCCGCCTCTTGCAGCTCAGAGGGCTTAAATCCAGAGGTTGAAGAGCCCAAAACCGCCGCGGGATCACAATGGGCTTGAATGGCCCGATAGACCTTTTGCTTCATAGCCAGTTGCTCAGGCACGCTTTCCTGGATCCAGGCGGCTCCGGTCACCGCCTCAGAAATTTCTGAATGAAAGCTCAAGCGCCCTTCCGCGGGCAAGGGCGCCTCATAGAGCCCCGGCAAGGAGCGGCGAGCATTGGCCAGCACCTCGCCAATTTTGCGCTCAGCCTCGGGATCAGGATCAAAGACACGCACGTCCCACCCGTTGAGCAAAAAGCGCGCGGCCCAGCCGCCGCCGATAACCCCACCTCCGATGATTGCTGCAACCTGTGTCATAACAAACCCCTATCTAATTACATTAACTTCAGAATCTCACTTACCAACCGGCGCGCGCTTCACAAGCCCCAGCTTTTCGCGCACCTCTGCCGGGCCAATGACCCGCGCGCCCAGATTTTCAATCAAGCTGACGGCCCGATCAACCAGCTGGTAGTTTTGCGCCAAAACCCCGCGGTCAAGCATCAGATTATCTTCCAAGCCCACGCGGACATTGCCCCCGGCCAGAACCGAAGCGGCCACCATTGGCATTTGATGGCGCCCCAGTCCGAAGGCGCTAAAGGTCCAACCGTCGGGAATATTGTTGACCATGGCCATCAAGGTGTTGAGATCATCGGGCGCCCCCCAGGGCACGCCCATGCACAGCTGGACCAAAGCATTGGGTTCAAGCACCCCGTCGGAGACCAATTGCTTGGCATACCAAAGATGACCGGTGTCAAAGGCTTCAATCTCAGGCTTCACCCCCAATTCGGTCATCATCCGGCCCATTGCGGTCAGCGTGCCGGGCGTGTTGGTCATGACATAATCGGCCTCAGCAAAATTCATCGTGCCGCAATCGAGTGTGCAAATCTCCGGGCGGCATTCAGCCACATGCGCCACCCGTTCGGTCGCGCCGGCCATATCGGTGCCCGCAACCGGTGGCAGCGGGGTTTCAACGTCGCCAAAAACCATGTCACCGCCCATTCCGGCCGTCAGATTGAGCACCACATCAACCTCAGCATCCCGGATCCGGTCTGTGACTTCGCGAAACATTCCCGGATCTCGGCTCGGCGCGCCGGTTTTAGGATCGCGCACATGGCAATGCACCACCGCCGCCCCAGATTTGGCGGCCAAAATCGCGCTCTCGGCAATCTGCTTTGGACTGCGCGGCACATGGGGGCTTTTGTCTTGCGTCGCGCCTGAGCCTGTGACGGCACAAGTGATAAAGACCTCACGGTTCATTTCTAAGGGCATGATCTTCTCCTTCTGTCTTGAGTAATCTGCGAGAGTTGCAAAAGGAAATTTGCCAATATACGAATGATTTTTGATGAAATACGCAAATAACATCTGGCAAGCGGGTAGCAAGCCACTTCATGTGGGGCTTTTGCTGCTTGATGAGAGCAACACGCTGTCCCTTGCCGCAGCTGTTGACCCTATGCGCGCCTGCAACCGCAGGGCCGATCGCAGGCTGTTTTCTTGGCAATTTTTGTCACAAGCGGGCCAGCCTGTGCATCTCACCTCGGGCATGACGGTGCAGACCGAAGAGCTGCGTGGGTTTGCAGGGGATCTGTTGATCCTTGTCGCCGGTTTTCGCCTTGAGGCCCAATGCACCCCGCCCCTGATTGCCGCCCTAAGGCGCTACGTCGCGGACGGTTGCCAGCTATGGGGCGTTGATGGGGGCAGTTGGATCATGGCTCAGGCGGGGCTGCTGGATGGCCACCGCGCGACCTGCCATTGGGAGGATGCAGAGGCGTTCTCCCGCCGGTTTCCATCTGTCAATCTGGTGCCAGATCGCTATGCCATCAGCGCGCCCTTTGCCACGACAGGCGGCGCATCTCCCTGTATTGATTTAATGCTGCATCTCATCACCTGCCGCCACGGGCGGGCTTTGTCGGAGCGCGTGGCCTCGGCCTTTATCTATGATCCGCTGCATACCGGCGATGCACCACAGCAGATGATTGCCACAACCCGCATTTCCAGCAAACATCCCCGGATTGCGCGCGTGTTGAAGCAGATGGAAAACCTAATCGACAGCCCGCCGACAATCGCGGCCCTGGCCCGCGCCAATGGCATCTCTACCCGCAAATTGGAACTGGAATTTAAAGCGGCCACCGGCCGGGCGCCGGGGCGTTATTTTTTGGAGCTGCGCCTGTCCGAAGCACGCCGCCGCGCCATCGACAGCGCGCAAAACGTGCAAGAAATCGCTCTGGCCTGCGGGTTCACCTCACAGGCCAGCCTGGCCCGCGCCTTCCGTCAAGCTTTTGGTCAATCCATCAGCGCCCTGCGCCGTCACCATTAACCGGCTCAATAGGGCATAGGGTGGGCGCGATGGGTCTTGTTGAGATCTGCAAGCACCTGGTCCGACAACTCAATGTCTTTGCCCGCGATGATATGCGCCAATTGCGCCGCCGTCGTGGCCCCAAAGATGACCGAGGCCATGAATGAACGCCCAGCGCACCAGGCCAATGCCATATGCACCGGATCCAGCCCATGTTTTTGCGCCACCTCCATATAGGCTGCGGCCGCCAGATGGGCCCGGGCCGTGTTGCGTCCGCCCAGTTCAGGCGACACGCTCATTCGGCTGCCGTCCGGCACCGCATTGGCGGCGTATTTTCCAGTTAGAAACCCGGTCGCCAAAGGTGAGAACGCCAAAAGGCCCACGTCCTCATTGACACTCAACTCTGCTAAATCTGTGTCATACATGCGGCACATCAGGGAATATTCATTTTGAATGGATGCGACGCGCGGCCCGTGCCCCTCCTCAGAGGCCCGCAGCCATTGCGCCGTGCCCCATGCGCTCTCATTCGACAGGCCAAAAGCGCGAATGCGGCCGCGCGAGACCTCTTCTTGCAGCGCGCCCAGGCAGTCATGCATATGCTGGATCGTCTCGGCTTTGTTTTGCTTTGAGGGATCATAATTCCAGTTTTGCCGGAACATATAAGAGCCACGGTTTGGCCAATGGAATTGATAAAGATCGATCACATCGGTCTGCAACCGCTTTAAGCTGCCGTCAATCGCCGCCGGAATTGAGCTGGCGGTGATCGGCGCTCTGTCACGGATATGTTTAATCCCCATGCCTGAATGTTTGGTGGCCAGAACCACTTGATTGCGCTTGCCGCTGGCCTGAAACCATTCGCCCACCATACGTTCACTGTCACCTTGAGTCTCCGCCGTGATCGGATTGACGGGATACATCTCCGCGGTATCAAAGATATTGATCCCCGCATCCACAGCCATATCCATCTGCGCAAAGCCATCCGCTTGATCTGTCTGTGTGCCATAAGTCATCGTCCCAAGACAGAGGTCGGAAATCATAATCCCGCTGCGACCCAATTCATTCATTTTCATTCTACAGTCCCCTTGTTGCAGGTAAGTTAGCCGAAGGTTGTTAAGCTGCAAGCTGAAAATATCTTGAGAACAAATAGGGAACAATGTACTCCTATAAAGATGACACCCTATGCCCCGACTCTGATTTCATCTGTCCGCAGGCCGAAGGCGGCCCTATTGGAGCTTTGGCCGGGCATTAGCCTGACGCTGGCGCGCGCCCATGAGGCTTGCGGCCAATTTCGGCGCAGTTTTGCAATGATGGTGGCGCAAAATACACAAGGGCCTGTGTTTTGGGTGGCACCAGAGTGGAGCACAGATCAGCTGCACGCAGAGGGGGTCATCCCTTTTTTCTCTCCTGGGCGTCTGACCTTTGTGAGCCCCAAACGCGCAGAGGATATCCTGTGGTGCGTTGAAGAGATCCTGCGCAGCAGCGCCGTGCCGCTTGTGGTGGCCGATCTGCCTGGCCTGCCCGCCCTAACCCCTGTGCGGCGCCTGCATCTGGCGGCCGAGACTGGCGCGCGCGAAGGCGGCTGTGCCCCGCTGGCTCTTTTGCTCACCCCCGGCACGGGCGGTGCACCGGGCATCGAAAGCCGCTGGCACATGGGCCCCATCCCTCAAGCCGGCATGGACCACTGGCAACTCACCCGCATACGCAGCCGCAGCGCGCCCCCGCGCCGCTGGCATGTGGCGCGGCATGAAGGGCGCTATCGGCTGACCTCTGCCACGCAGCCCCCCCAAGTTTAGAGCCACCACCAAAGACCTGACCAAGCCCGAAAAATCCATGCCAAGGATCAAATCCCACTTGCCACTCCGCAAGAGCCGGCAGATGGTTGCGCTATGCGACTCATTTTATCCTTTGCGGCGCTTTTCTTGTCCGTCATCCTCTTGCAGCTGTCCTCCGGTGGGGTTGGCCCCTTGGACGCCCTCACAGGGCTTGAACAGGGTTTTACCAAGGGGCAAATTGGCATCTTGGGCTCTTCACATTTCCTTGGGTTTTTCATCGGTTGCTGGTGGGCGCCCCGGGTGATGGGCAGTGTGGGGCATTCACGCGCTTTTGCGGTCTTCACCGCGATGGGCGCCATTGGCATGCTGGGCCATACCTTGCTCATAGACCCCACCGCCTGGGCCGTGATGCGCGTCGCCTCAGGGCTTTGTGTGGCGGGCTGCTATACGGTGGTCGAGGCCTGGCTACAGGCGAAAGCCAGCAATGCCAATCGCGGGCGGACCATGGCGGTTTATCGTGTGGTAGATATCTCTGCCTCGCTTGGAGCGCAGATGATGATTGGTGCTTTGGCCTCTGTTGAGACCTATCTGGCCTATAACCTCCTGACGCTCTTTTGCTGCGCCTCCCTCTTGCCGCTTGCCCTGACCAAAGCCAGCCCGCCGATTACGAAAGCAGCCCCGCGCCTACGGCCTCTTTTGGCGCTTAGCCGCTCCCCCCTTGCCGTCTTTGCCGTTATGGTCAGCGGCCTGACCTCTGCGGCCTATCGAATGGTTGGCCCCATCTATGGCACAGAGCTCAATTTGAACGCCTCGCAAATCGGTCTATTTCTTGCCGGTTACGTTTTGGGTGGGGCAATTTCGCAATATCCGGCGGGCTGGCTGGCAGACAAGTTTGATCGCCGTTGGGTGGTCATCGGCATTTCAATTGCCTCGCTCATATCTTGCACCCTATCCTTTTTCGCGCTCGGCGTCACGCAAGTCATCATAGCCTCCTGCCTGTTTGGCTTTATCACTGTGCCAATCTATTCCGTCGCCACGGCCCATGCGCATGATTTCGCCTCGACCGATGAACGTGTTGAACTCTCGGCCGCTCTTTTGTTTTACTATGCCATCGGCGCCATCGCCTCTCCCATCGTCGCCGCGCTATTGATTGAAACATTTGGCACCGGCTCTTTTTTCATCTTTATTGCCATCGCACATCTGCTTTTGGCAGCCATCGGCGGGTTGCGGTTGCTGCTTGGCGATACGGCCCTGTCCAAAACACCCTATATCTACGCTCCGCGCACCTCCTTCATGCTTGGCCGGCTGACAAAAATCCTGCGCGATCCGGGCTCATCTTCTAAGCCTTAGGGCTGGGCTTTCGGGCCGCACAGGGTTAAATAGGGCCAACTTTATTTGGACGGCATTATGAAACGTATCCTGATCACATCAGCCATTCCCTATATCAACGGGATCAAACACCTCGGCAACCTTGTGGGCAGCCAGCTGCCTGCAGATCTTTTTGCCCGCTACCATCGGGCGCGAGGCAATGAGGTCTTGTTTCTCTGCGCCACCGATGAACACGGCACCCCAGCAGAGCTCGCCGCCGCGAAAGCTGGCAAGCCGGTTGAAGAATATTGCGCCGATATGCATGCGGTGCAGGCCAAGATTGCTGACGGGTTTCGCCTGTCTTTTGACCACTTCGGTCGCAGCTCATCGGCACAAAACAAAGAGCTGACACAGCATTTCGCCGGGCGTCTTGCAGATCAAGGCTTAATTGCGGAGGTCGATGAGCAGCAAGTGTATTCCCACGCGGACGGGCGCTTTCTACCGGATCGTTATATCGAAGGCACCTGCCCCAACTGCGGCTATGACAAAGCGCGCGGCGATCAATGCGAAAATTGCACGAAACAGTTGGAGCCAACCGATCTCATTGAGCCGCGCTCAGCCGTATCTGGCTCGACCGACCTCGAAGTGCGCAACACACGCCACCTGTATCTGCGGCAATCCTCTTTGCGCCAAGAGCTCAGTGATTGGATTGCGCAAAAAACCGATTGGCCGGTGCTGACCACGTCCATCGCGAAAAAATGGCTCAATGACGGTGATGGATTGCAAGACCGCGGCATTACCCGCGACCTTGATTGGGGCGTTCCCGTCCGGCGCGGCGATGCGCCCTGGCCTGGAATGGAGGGCAAAGTTTTCTACGTCTGGTTTGACGCACCAATTGAATATATCGCCTCCGCCCGCGAATGGGTGGATGCCGGTAAAGGCGCCGACTGGGAGCGCTGGTGGCGCACCGATAAAGGCGCTGCGGACGTGCGCTATGTGCAGTTTATGGGCAAGGACAATGTGCCCTTCCACACCCTCTCATTCCCGGCCACAATTCTGGGCTCTGGCGAGCCATGGAAGCTGGTCGATTACATCAAATCATTTAACTACCTCAACTATGACGGTGGGCAGTTCTCCACCAGCCAGGGGCGCGGCATCTTTATGGATCAAGCGCTTGAGATCCTGCCGCCCGACTACTGGCGCTGGTGGCTTCTCAGCCATGCACCGGAAACCTCCGACAGCGAGTTCACCTGGGACAATTTCCAAGCGGATGTGAACAAAGATCTGGCGGATGTGCTGGGCAATTTCGTCTCTCGTGTCACCAAATTTTGCCGCTCCAAATTCGGCGAAACCGTGCCAGAGGGCGGCAGCTATGGCCCGCGTGAAACCGCGCTGATTGCGGATTTACAAACACGCCTAGAGGCCTATCAAACCCATATGGAAGCCGTAGAAGTGCGCAAATCCGCCGCGGAATTGCGGGCGATCTGGGCCTTAGGCAATGAATATTTGCAAGCCGCAGAACCCTGGGCCGTGTATAAAACCAATCCCGAGGAAGCCGCAGGCATCATCCGCCTGTCGCTCAACCTCATTGCGCTCTACGGCCAACTCTCAGCCCCCTTCATCCCAGATGCGGCGCAAACCCTGGGCCAGGCGATGGGCCAGACCGACCCGCTCTGGCCCGAAGACCTCGCCCAAGCGCTCACCCGCTGCGCGGCGGGCGATACGTTCACCGTGCCCGAAAACCTCTTCGCCAAAATCACCGATGAGCAACGTGATGACTGGGCCCAACGCTTTTCCGGCATACGGCAGTGAGCAGAGTAAGCCACGAAAAAGAATGCGCCCTCCGCCTCCAAAGAGCACAATTGCGGACTGGACAAGCGCAGTAAAAAAGACAATAACGCCGCAGATCACTCGATCTGCTTTCAAAACGCCTTCATAACCAAGGCCAAAGCAGCACAGGTGATCGCCCCAAAACCAAGGTTTGAAGGCATTGAGGCGGGTTGGTAGAGTGGTTATGCAGCGGATTGCAAATCCGTGTACACCGGTTCGATTCCGGTACCCGCCTCCAATAAAATCAAGTACTTATATGATATATTTATTGATGCACCGGGTAGGGAAGCACGTGCAACCCTCAGCGAGGCCCAATACGCCTCTAACTTGGCATTGGCCTGTTGAGCCTGCATCTTGGCTTGCTTAGCGGAAGTGGTACGGAGGCATTCAACGATCCTAAGCCGTGAATAATGATGGGCCAAGTCCTTGGGAACACGACGGGTAAAGTAGTAATAGCCGTCACGATTGAAGGTATAGGGTATAGAAATGGTCTGCATAATGGTCAGCAATCGACTGCGGCACGGTAAGCGCCTTGGTTCAAATACTGAGCGTTATCTGATATTTAGACCCGAATATTACATCCTTTATATAGTCTAAGTGGCGGACCTAGGAACCGTATAATTATAATTCTCAAGAAGTGTCATATATACTAATTATCTGTCCGTCGTCAGGGTTTTTGGAACCAATTGCGGCTTAAACTAAGAGAGAGTTAGGCTCATCTGGTTGATTGCATTATGCGGCGAGTTGTCTGTGATGCAAGCGCCGCGTTTCGAGTGTCTTCCGTTTGATCCTTTCGCGTTGCTGTAGAATGGCTTTGTCTCGTCCGAAGTCGACGTCAGATGGCGTGACGTTGTTCAGGCTCTCGTGGTAGCGCTGATGGTTGTAGTGATCGACGAAGGCTTCGATTTGGGCTTTGAGATCGCCAGGTAAGAAGTAGTGCTCGAGCAAGATGCGATTTTTCAGGGTCTGGTGCCAACGCTCGATCTTGCCTTGGGTTTGGGGATGATATGGCGCACCGCGTGAGTGCTTCATACCCTTGTCCTGCAACCATTCCGCCAGCTCACCTGAGACGTAGCTGGAACCGTTGTCGCTGAGCAGCCTTGGCTTGTGGACGACATGGACTTGGTCACACCCAGAGGCTTCCAAAGCCAAATCCAACGTATCGGTCACGTCTTGTGTCCGCATGTTTGTGCAGAGCTTCCACGCGATAATGTAGCGACTATAATCATCAAGGATCGTGCTGAGATAAAACCAACCCCAGCCAATGATCTTGAGATAGGTAAAGTCCGTCTGCCAAAGCTGATTGATGGCCGTGGTTTTGTCTTTGAACTCGTTTGCAGCTTTGATCACGATGAAGGCTGGGCTGGTGATCAGGTCATGTGCCTTGAGGACACGGTAGACGGAAGCCTCAGATACAAAATAGCCTTCTTGATCTGTGAAGGTCACGGCCAACTCCCGTGGTGACAGTTCGGTCTCCTGCAGCGCCAGCTTCACGACCTTGCGCAGCACCTCATCAGGGATGCGGTTCCAGACGTGTTTGGGCTTGGGTGATTGGTCCTTCAACCCAGCCTCACCACGCTGCAGATACCGATCATACCAACGGTAGAATGTGGTCCGTGGGATACCCAGTTTAGCCAGTGTCAGGCGGGCCGATAGATGCGACCCTTCAACCAGCCGGATGATCTCTAACTTCTCGGATGGGGGATATCTCATTCGTGGTCGCCCCCATCGCCCAGCATGTTTTTTTTGAGCAAACGGAGTTCGAGGGTTTGTTCTGCTACGACCTCCTTCAGATCACGGGCTTCGCGGCGCAGATCCTTCACCTCGTCGGTGTTGGCTGCACGGGCTGTATCGCCAGCCAGCCGCTTCTTGCCTGCTTCCATGAAGTCCTTCGACCACTTGTAGTAGATGCCCTGCGAGATGCCTTCACGACGACACAGCTCGGCAATGCTGTCTTCGCCACGAAAGCCGTCCAGGACTATCCTGATCTTCTCTTCGGATGAATACTGCTTGCGGGTAGAGCGCTTGATATCTTTGACCAGCTTCTCGCCGGGGCTTTTGCGTGTTCCAGTTGTCTGTCTCATCTTCCACTCCTCAGTGGTTACGATGACCCAAGAACACTCTCTTATCAAATACCGCTATTTGGACCCATGAGTGCTGACGTCAGACAGTGTTGAGCTTTTGATGGGTGTGGACTACGGCCTGACGCAACCCATCAACCGTCAGACCTTCGGCTTTAAATAATCAAGGCTCTCCTTCAGGATCAATTTGTCCAATTGAAGATCCGCAACGATTTTTTTCAGCCGCTCGTTCTCCTTCTTCAGCGCCTTCATCTCAGATAACTGCCGCCGACCTAGCCCCCCAAACTTCTTACGCCAATAATAATAGGTTTTGTCCGAAATTCCTGCTTTGCGACACGCGCTTACAACATCCAACCCATCATGCAAATGAACATCAATCTCGCGCAATATCTTCAGTGCATCCTCATCCGAATACCGTTTCCGTACCATTCTGCGTAACTCCCTTGCACAACAAATAGTGGCACAGTTTTAGGGGGCCAAGACACACTCACTCATGACTTGAGTCCAAAGTGTCGTACACATTGGCGGAATTTCTCGCTCAATCGCTTGCATCGCATCCACGATCAAATCCTCTCGCCATCTTTGACCA
>Ga0233426_10001799_pt1 | contig 18796 bp, 15 predicted proteins | sample SI_118_April2016_6_FD_179875 | JGI IMG/M metagenome (GOLD analysis project Ga0233426, IMG submission 179875) | Seawater microbial communities from Saanich Inlet, British Columbia, Canada - SI_118_April2016_10_MG | ecosystem: Environmental > Aquatic > Marine > Inlet | place: Canada: British...
CTATGCAATACTTTTACCTTTGCAAAAATGAATAATAAAATTGTAATCACAAATGATGGATCTCATTCTATATTTAACCCTGAGATAAATGAAACTTACCATTCAAAACATGGAGCGATAGTTGAAGCTGAGCATGTATTTATTAAAAATGGATTTTCTAAAGCAAATAAGAATGAATTAAACATTCTTGAAATTGGTTTTGGAACAGGATTAAATGCACTTTTAACGTCACAAAAAGCAGTGCAGAAAAGTATAACGGTCAATTACCATACAATGGAATTATACCCAGTACCAAAAGAGAATTATACTCAACTTAACTTTACTGATTTAATCGGACTTGAGAAAGAATCACTTTTAAATTTGCACGAAACACCATGGGAGGAAGAATGTAAAATAAACGAGTTCTTTTCTTTAAATAAAAGTAAAAGTGATTTAGAAAACTATACTTCCAACACAAAATTTGATATTATTTATTTTGATGCTTTCTCACCTGAAAAACAACCGGAACTCTGGACAGAAATCATCTTTAAAAAAATGTACAACTACTTAAAAGAAGATGGTTTTTTAGTAACCTACTGTGCAAAAGGAGTTGTAAAACGAACTATGAAAGCGGTTGGTTTTGATGTAATTGCTTTAGATGGACCTCCAGGAAAAAGACAAATGACAAGAGCTGATAAGAATACTACTCCTTCTCAAAAATAGCATTTAAAATAAGTCCGAATCCTTTATAAGCAAAAAAGAAAATTGCAGGAATTAATAGTAAACCAATAATCAGCATAGTATAACTTCCAAAACGTATGTTATTAAAACCAGCAAATAGGCTCATTGCAGAAAGCATAATACTTAAGGAAAATCCTGAAAGCCACATTCCTCCTTTTATAAGTTTTTCTTTATCCATTATAATTATTTACAGCATTTCTTACAGAACCAAATTCAGTTAAAAGAGCATTAGCTGTTTCATAATCTACAGCTATTTCTTTCATTATCATTTTAGTTCCTCTATCCACTAGTTTATTATTAGAAAGCTGCATATCTACCATTTTGTTTCCCTTTACCTTTCCTAATTTTATCATTACTGATGTAGAAATCATATTCAAAACTAATTTCTGAGCAGTACCCGATTTCATACGTGTGCTTCCAGTAACAAATTCAGGACCAACCACAATTTCAATTGAAATATCTGATACTTCAGAAACAGGACTTCCTTCATTACAAACTATACAAGCTGTTGTGATTTTTTGTTCTTGGCATTTTTTAAGCGCCCCAATTACATAAGGAGTTGTACCAGATGCAGCAATTCCTACTACCACATCATTTGTATTTATGTTATGTTCCGATAAATCCTTCCACCCTAATTCAATATCATCTTCAGCAAATTCTACTGCTTTACGCATGGCTTTATCGCCTCCTGCCATTAAACCAATTACCAATCCATGATCTACCCCAAAAGTTGGAGGACACTCAGATGCATCTACAATTCCTATTCTACCAGATGTACCCGCACCAATATAAAACAATCGTCCTCCAATTTTCATTTTGGGAATGATTGCTTCAACTAGTTCTTCTATTTTTGGAAGCTGTTTTTCTACAGAGTTTGCTACTGTTTTATCTTCTCTATTTATATTAAGCAAAAGTTCTGAAACAGACATCTTGTCCAGACCATCATAAATAGAGTCAGATTCAGTAGTTTTTTTCATTTAGTATAATGAAGGGAATTTAACAGGATTAGCTTCATGCATCATTGCATATACTTTTTCAAATACATCTTCAGAAGATGGTTTTGTAAAGTAATCACCATCTGCCCCATAAGGAGGTCTGTGTGCTTTAGCTGCTAAAGTTTGTGGCTCAGAATCTAAGTAATTATACGCATCTTGTTCTTCTACTATTTTCTGCAAAATATAAGCTGTACCACCACCTGGAACATCCTCATCAATAACTAATAATCTGTTTGTTTTCTTAACGCTTTCTACAATATCATGACTCAAATCAAAAGGAACTAAAGTTTGAATATCAATTACTTCACAAGATATTCCTGCTCTTTCTAACTTCTCAGTTGCATCCATAACTACCCTCCAAGTACTACCATAAGAAACCAAAGTAATATCACTACCATCTCTTGTAGTTTCCACTTTTCCTAAAGGGACTCTAAACTCACCAATATTAGTAGGTAATTTTTCTTTTATTCTGTATCCATTCAAACATTCAATAACCATTGCAGGATCGTTTGACTGCATTAAAGTATTGTAGAATCCTGCTGCTCTTGTCATGTCTCTTGGTACACATAAATACATACCTCTCATTCCGTTCAATAACATCCCCATTGGAGAACCTGAATGCCAAATTCCTTCTAATCTGTGCCCTCTTGTACGAATAATTAAAGGAGTAATTTGTCCTCCATGAGTTCTATAATGCAAAGATGCGATATCATCAACCATTGGTTGGAAACCATAAATTACATAATCCAAATATTGCATTTCTGCAATTGGCTTCAACCCTCTTAATGAAAGACCAATACCTTGTCCAATAATTGTAGCTTCTCTAATTCCTGTATCTGCAACTCTACTTTCACCAAATTTATCTTGCAATCCTTCCACACCTTGATTTACACCACCAATTTTACCAACATCTTCACCAAAAATCATTGCTTCTGGTATTGCATCAAACATATGATGGAAATTATCTCTTAAAACAATTCTTGCATCTACCTCCTCAGAATCAGAATTATAAGTAGGTTTTACCTCTGCAACTTTAAGTGCTGATGTAGCTGTTTCATTATACAGTTTAGTATTATATCTTTCATAATTTTCAGAATTAATCCTGTTTATAAAATTACGTAAAGTTGCTTTTTCAGGGATATTTTCATTTACAATCATCCCCAATAACATTCTTGCTTTACTCATGAAATTTCTTCTGAATAAACCAAACATTGCTGATTGATTTAAATCTTTAATCCAATCTGCAATTTCAGGAATATTAACTTGTGCTGAAATAGAATTAAAAATAGAAATAACTTCTTTTAACTCTTCTTTGATAGGAGCTTGAAATTCTGTCCAAGCTTCTTTTTTCTGAACTTTCACAAAAGCAACAACTTCTTTATCAATAGTTGCAATTTCTTCTTTAGTTGCTACACCACTCTCAACAATCCACTCTCTAAATTTAAGATTACAATCAAAATCTTTTTCCCATTGCATTCTTTCCTTACTTTTATATCTTTCATGAGAACCAGAAGTAGAATGCCCTGTAGGCTGAGTCATTTCTACAACATGAATAATAGAAGGGATATGCTCTTCTCTTGCTAATTTTTCTGCTTTTTCGTAAACTTCTATAAGTGCAGGATAATCCCAACCATTTACTTTTATAATCTCATAACCAGCACCTTTTTCATTTCTTTGGAAACCTGATAAAACTGCAGATACATCTGATTTTGTCATTTGCACATCATTAGCAACTGAAATTCCATAAGCATCATCCCAAATAGAAATAATAGCAGGAACTTGTAATACTCCAATTGCATTTACAGCTTCCCAAAAATGCCCTTCTGCACAAGATGAATTACCAATAGTTGCAAAAGCAATTTCATTTCCACCATTTGTAAATCCTGGCTTACTTTTAGCCAATTCAGGATTATCTCTATACACTTGTGATGCTTGTGCCAAACCAACTAATCTTGGAAACTGAGAAGCCAAACAAGCCATATCAGAAGTAGAATTATTTTGTTCCATCAAGTTTTTCCAACTTCCATCATGATTTAAAAAACGAGTACCAAAATGATTCATCATTTGACGCGAACCTGAAGATGGCTCTCTTTCTAATTCAGGATCAGCATAAAGTGCAGAAAACATATGCTTTGGAGAATATTGCCCTAATGCAGTCATTAACGCTTGATCTCTATAATATCCTGCTCTAAAATCTCCATGTCTAAAAACTTTTGCAAGAGCAATTTGAGCTAATTCTTTACCATCACCAAAAATACCAAAAGTCCCTTTTCCTGACAAAACATCTCTTCTTCCTTGTGCACCTGATTCTCTCACTTCAGCAGCTAATCTATAATCAGCTAGTATTGTGTCTTTAAAATCGTCCTTTGATATCTTCTTTTTTTCTATTTTCACTTTTGTACTCATCTTTATTCAAATGTTAAATTTCGGACGGCAAAAATAAACATAATTTATGATAAAATGTAGTTTTCTACATCTTGAAAAATCAGACTAAAATAAATACCATAATAATATAGGTGTACTTTGGAAAAGATTTCTATTTTTGCAGCCCCTCAATAATGAGGAATAACCACAGAGTTGGTTTAACCAAATTAAAAAGAAAAATGGCAACAAGAATTAGATTAGCAAGACACGGTAGAAAAAAAAATGCATTTTACCACATTGTAGTGGCAGACACTAGGTCACCAAGAAACGGAAGATTTATTGAAAAATTAGGAACTTATAATCCTAATACAAATCCTGCAACAATAGATATTAACTTTGACGGAGCAGTTGAATGGTTATTAAAAGGTGCACAACCTTCTGATACTGCAAGAGCAATTTTATCCTATAAAGGTGTAATGATGAAAAAACACTTAATGGCTGGTGTAGCTAAAGGTGCTTTTAATGAGGAAGAAGCAGAAAAAAGATTTACTGCTTGGATGGAAAATAAAGAAACACTAGTTGCTGATAAAAAATCAGGATTAGAAAAAGCTGCAATTGCAGCAACTAAAGCTGCATTAGCTGCTGAAAAAGCTAAAAGTGATGAAAGAGCTACTGCAATTGCCCTTAAAAACTCTCCAATGGTAGAAGAATCTACTACTGAGGAAGTGGTAGCTGAAGAAACTCCTGCAACTGAAGAGTCTACTACTGAGGAAGTGGTAGCTGAAGAAGCTCCTGCAACTGAAGAGTCTACTACTGAGGAAGTGGTAGCTGAAGAAGCTCCTGCAACTGAAGAGTCTACTACTGAGGAAGTGGTAGCTGAAGAAGCTCCTGCAACCGAAGAGTCTACTACTAAGGAAGTGGTAGCTGAAGAAACTCCTGCAACTGAAGAGTCTACTACTGAGGAAGTGGTAGCTGAAGAAACTCCTGCTGCTGAAGAAGAAGTAGAAGAGCCAAAAGCAGAAGAAACTCCTGCTACTGAAGAAAAAACAGAAGAAGCTTAATACTCATATAATGCAAAAGAAAGATTGCTTCTTATTTGGAACAGTTTTTAAATTGCATGGTTATAAAGGGGATGTCAATATCTATAATGATGATGACATCCCTTTTGATTTTTCAAAGCTTGAATACTTTTTAATTGAGCAAAAAAATGAGCTCATCCCATACTTTATTGACAGAGCTAGACCAACAAAGCCAAATGTTGTTTTAGTGAATTTTGAGGATGTTAATTCTGAAAAGGAAGCACTAAAAATCCTTAAAAGAAAAGTTTATCTACCAAAGGAATGGCTACCAAAAACTGATGAAAATGAGATTACCGAACAGCAACTAATCGGCTATACTGTACTTGATATTAACTCTGGAAAATTAGGAGAAATTACCTACATAAATTCACAAACTTCACAACAATTAATTTATGTTGAAAAGGATGGAGTAGAATTTTGCTTTCCTATGCACGAACAATTTGTAAAAGGAATTGATCCAAAAGAAGGAATTATGGAAGTAGAAATTCCTGAAGCATTGTTAGACTTAAACTAACTCCTCCACAAAGTTAATCCCGTTTTCTTCTAACTCTTTTAATACAGGAACATAAATATCTTTAGTATTCGGTATTTTTACTCCAGTTGACTTTATCGCACCACTTAAAATTAATTTAGTTGCAATTGCTACTGGCAAACCTACCGTTTTAGCCATGGAGGTATACCTTGGGTCATCACCAAAAACTAACAAAGAAGAATTTAATTTCTTTTGTTCTCCGTTTTGCATATATTCAAACTGATGCTGCATTACTATCATATCCTTATCCTCAGCTAATAGAGTCCATTTTTCCTCACAAATTTTTTGTAAAATCTGAGCGGGAGAAGCATTTTCTATTCCTACCTTATTTTCAGAGAATGTACTTAACCAAGCTATCTTTTGGAAAATAACTGAATCAGTAGTTAAGCTAAATTGTTTACATAATTTTTCCTCAACCGTTAAAGCATCATTAAAAGGTAAGAACATATTAATGAACTCTCTGTTAGTTATGCTTGCAGAATTTTCTAATTTATAAGTATCGTCAGTCATACCCAATTGTACAAAAACATTCCAAGCCTCTGAATATCCTTTTCTCCTCAATGTTCCTCTAAAAAGTGTAGGAATATCATCTAATCCGTAAGATTTTCTATAAGAAAGTGAATCTCTATTTGCGTAACCTTCAAACTCTCCTGCGTCAAGCACTTCCATATGTTCAGTACGCTCAAACAAACTCGTATAAGGAATGTATTTATAATCACCATTCTCAATGTATTGTGCAGTACCCTGCCCTGCTAATACTACATTTCTAGGGTTCCAAGTAAATTTATAATTCCAAGGGTTATTATCATAATCAGGATGTACTAAACCACCACAAAATGATTTAAAAGAAGTAAGTTCTCCCCCATTTTCTTTAATTTCATCTATCACTTGCATTGCCGACATATGATCAATTCCTGGATCCAAACCAATTTCATTTAATAACAAAATTCCAGCTTGTTTTGCAGCCTCATCAAGCTCAGCAATTTCAGGAGAAACATAAGATGCCGTAACTAAGTTTTTACCTAATCGAACGCAATCCTTAGCTACCGTAATATGTAAACTTGCTGGCAGCATTGAAATAACAATATCAGCATTTTCTATTTCACTTTCTCTTTGCTTTTTATCCGTAACATTAAAGAAAATTGCTTTACCATTATTATGATTTCCAACTGCCTGATCAGCCAATTCTATAGAAAAATCAGCCACTTTAACTTGCCAATTATTAGCTGACGAATTATCCAACAAATACTTAATTAATGTTACTGCTGACCTTCCCGCTCCTATTACTAATATCTTTTTCATTTGTTTTATAAAATTTAATGGCTAAAGTATTATTTTTGCTTGACTAAAGAAAGTAAAATGACAACAGATAAATTTATGAATATTGCAATATTTTTTGCAGTAACAGCAGTTGCATTAGGAGCTTTAGGCGCTCATGCTTTAAAAGAAATTCTTACTGAAAACCAATTACATTCTTTTGAAACTGGAGTGAGGTATCAATTTTTTCATGCTCTAGCAATTTTATTTTTAGCATTAAATACTGAAAAATTTAATCCAAAACTGAATAGAAGTCTATATTTAATGACTACAGGAATTTGTTGTTTTTCTTTCTCTATCTACCTATTAAGTCTCCAGGGCTTCTTAGGGTTTTCATTATCTTTTTTAGGACCAATCACTCCTATAGGAGGACTTTTATTAATAAGTGCCTGGATTATGTTATTCTTTAGCATTAAAAAACAGGCTTAATTTTATTGTATAAAGGATTAATCTTTAACTTTGGCCCCCATAAAACCAAAACGAAAAACGATTATGACCGAAACAGGCAAGCGAGCAACTAATGCTACCATCTCTGATTTAGGAATAAAAAATGCAACTGCACACTGGAACTTATCTCCAGAAGAATTAGCAAGCATTTCAATTGAAAAAGGACAAGCTACTCTAACTTCTACAGGAGCAATCAATATTAACACAGGCGAATTTACTGGCCGATCTCCAATGGATCGTTTTATTGTCCGTGATGCTATTACTGAAGAATCAGTCTGGTGGGGAGATGTTAACTTATCTTTTGACGAAAATAAATTTGACGCACTACACCAAAAAGTATTGAACTACTTAAGCGAGAAAGAGCTTTATGTAAGAGATGCTTATGCATGTGCTGATGAAAAATACAGAATGAATATTCGTGTAGTAAATGAATATGCTTGGAGTAATATGTTTGCTTACAACATGTTCCTAAGACCTACTGATACTGAAATTGAGAATTTTGATGCAGAATGGACTATCCTAAATGCACCAGGATTTATGGCAGATGCTGAAGTAGATGGAACTCGTCAGCATAATTTTGCTATATTAAACTTTACAAAAAAGATTATTCTTATAGGAGGAACTGGTTATACTGGTGAAATCAAGAAAGGAATTTTCTCTGCTTTAAACTTTATTCTTCCACATCAAAAGAATGTACTTTCAATGCACTGTAGTGCCAACACTGGTAAAGGTGGTGATACTGCTGTATTCTTTGGACTTTCAGGAACAGGAAAAACTACCCTTTCAGCTGATCCAAATAGAAACTTAATTGGGGATGATGAGCATGGTTGGAGTGGGGATACCGTATTCAACTTTGAAGGAGGTTGTTATGCAAAATGTCTTGACCTATCTGCTGAAAAAGAACCAGATATTTTTGCTGCTGTTAGGTCAGGAGCATTATTGGAAAATATCTCCTTTTTTGAAGGAACAAATGAGGTGAATTATGAAGATACTACTATTACTCAGAATACAAGAGTAAGTTACCCAATTCATCATATTGATAAAATTGCAAAACCATCTTTAGGAAAAAATCCAAAAAATGTTTTCTTCCTTACAGCTGATGCTTTTGGGGTTTTACCTCCTGTATCTAAGTTAACAGCAGGACAAGCAATGTATCACTTTATATCGGGATACACAGCTAAGGTTGCAGGAACAGAAGCTGGAGTTACTGAACCGCAAACTACATTCTCAGCTTGTTTTGGCGCACCATTTATGCCTTTACATCCAACAAAATATGCTGAAATGTTAGGAAATAAAATGCAAGAGCACAATGTAAATGTTTGGCTAATCAATACAGGTTGGTCAGGAGGAGTTTATGGTGTTGGCAAGCGTATTTCTTTGAAATACACAAGAGCTATGATTACAGCTATCCTAAATGGAGAATTGGAGGATGCTGAATACAATACGCATGAAGTATTTGGCTTACAAATGCCAACTGCCTGCCCCAATGTTCCTTCTGAGATTTTAAGCCCTAAGAACACTTGGACTGACAAAGATGCTTACAATTCGAAAGCGAATGAATTAGCTGACGCATTTAATAAAAACTTTACTCAGTTTGCAGAAAATGCAAATGATGAAATTTTAGATGCCGCACCTAAAAGCACAATAAAAAACTAATTGTATTAAAATAACAATAAAAAAAGCCGAGCATTTGCTCGGCTTTTTTTATACTCTAAATTACTTCTTTACATCCTATCAGGAACATTTACTCCTAGTAAACTCATTGAAGTTTTAATAACTTCACCAACTTTAACCGATAAGCCTAATCGGAAATTAATCAGTTCTTCACTTTCAGCAGTTAGTATAGCCGTATTCTGGTAGTAAGTATTATACTCCTTTACTAAATCATAAACATAATTAGCCATCAATGCAGGGCTATAATTAGCTGCAGCCTCTTGTATAGTAGATGGGAATTCCATTAACTGCTTTATGATTTCTTGTTCATTATTTGTTATCTCAACAGATTTTGGCATAACCACCTCAGTATTGTGCTTTCTTTTTAAGGATTGAATACGCGCATAAGTATATTGTATAAAAGGGCCAGTATTTCCGTTAAAATCTATGGATTCTTTAGGGTCAAAAAGCATGCGCTTTCTAGGGTCAACTTTTAATAAAAAATATTTTAATGCTCCCATACCTACTATTTCATAGAGTGCATTTGCCTCTTCATCCGTCATGCCTTCTAACTTCCCTAATTCCTTTGCTATACTTTTGGCTGTATCCACCATTTCTTGCATAAAATCATCCGCATCCACCACAGTTCCTTCACGTGATTTCATTCTTCCAGAAGGTAAGTCAACCATTCCATAGGATAAATGATAACAGTTTTTTGCCCAGTCATAGCCTAGTTTATCAAGGATTAAAAACAGTACCTTAAAATGATAATCTTGCTCATTGGCTACAGTATATGCCATATGGGAGAAATAAAAATCCTCATGTCTTTGTATGGCAGTACCAATATCTTGTGTCATGTAAACAGCTGTGCCATCCGAACGCAAAATAATTTTCTCATCTAATCCTTCAGCTGATAAATCTATCCATATCGACCCATCTTCTTTTTTATAAAACACTCCTTTATCAAGGCCAATTTCTACTACCTTTTTTCCTAGAAGATAAGTATCGCTCTCATAATAGTTCTTATCAAAATCAACCCCCAATCTTTTATAAGTAACAGCAAAGCCATCATATACCCATTTGTTCATTTTCTCCCAAAGCGCTCTTACAGTTGGCTCTTTTGCCTCCCAACTCCTCAACATATCTTGGGCTTTCTTAAAGATAGGCGCTTCTTTTTCGGCTTGCCCCTTTTCCATTCCTTCAGCAACTAAATCAGCAACTTCTTTTTTATAATACTTATCAAACTCCACATAGTATTTCCCCACCAAATGATCTCCTTTTATTGCAGAAGACTCAGGTGTTTCACCATTACCATACTCCTGCCAAGCAATCATTGATTTACAAATATGAATTCCTCTATCATTAATGATTTGTACTTTTTTTACATTTTTACCACTTGCCTTAAGTATCTCAGCAACTGAATAGCCTAGGAAATTATTTCGTAAATGCCCTAAGTGAATTGGCTTATTTGTATTTGGTGATGAATATTCTACTAAATAAGTAGGTGCGTTTTCATCAGCTTTTACCACTCCATAATCATCAGTATTATAAGCGGTAATAAATTGATTGCACCAATACTCTTGCGTAATTTCTAAGTTCAAAAATCCTTTTACTACATTAAAATCAGACACCTCCTTTACTTTTTCTTTCAGATAGTTTCCTATTTCTTCAGCTGTTTGCTCAGGGCCTTTTTTTGAAGCTCTTAAAAGAGGAAAAACAACTAAAGTAATATCCCCTTCAAAATCCTTTCTGGTTTTTTGAAACTGAATACTTTGTTCAGTTGCTGAATACAATTCAGCCAAACATTTTTCTATTTCTTGTTTTAAAATTTCTTCTATCATTACTTTTGTTTTGGTAAAAATATTTCTGCCATCATACATCTTGCACTACCGCCACCACACGCCTCAATAGTATCTAGTGAACTATATAAAATAGGACAGTGTTTTTCAATATCTATTTTTTGTTCTTCTGTTAGGCTACTATAAGCCGAGTTAGACATCACAAGGTAAGGCTTATCTCCCATCACTTGCAACATATTTCCTGCAAATCTATGCTTTTGAGCTTCAGTAATCTCAATAATTTCTTTTCCTGTTTCTGTAAGCGCTTCTAACACATGCTCTCTTTCAGCTTCATCATCAATGGTGTCCAAGCAAATTACTACAAAAGTATCTGCCACACACATCATTACATTAGTATGGTAAATTGCCATACGCTCACCCTCTACATCTTGGTTGGCCGTAAAGCATATTGGACGATAACCAAACTCTTCACAAAACTGAATTACGGCAATCTCATCCGTACGGATAGATATAGCAGCATAACAAATCATATTTACATGATCCAACACCATGCTACCCGTACCCTCCAGATACTTATCGTGCTCTTCAAATTCCGTAAAATCCTTTATTCCCTCAATAGTAAAACCATATTCATCAACTAGAGTATCAAAGATATCCTCCCTTCTTTCATCTCTCCTATTTTCAGCACACATAGGATACAGTCCTATCATAGCATTACTATGGAATGAAACCCAATTATTAGGGAAAATAGAATCTGGAGTGTCAGGATATTCTGTATCCTCAATTACAACCACATTCACTCCTACATTTCTTAATTTATCTACAAATGTATTAAACTCATTTAACGCTTTTTCTTGGGTTTGTTCATCCGTTAAATTATCTAATACCTGCTGATAATAATTATTGACAGCAGTTTGCTCATTGTACCTAAAGCCTACCGGCTTTATCATCATTATTGAACTTGTAATCTGTTTCATCTATCTAATCTCTAATTAATGGCATTGTTGAACATCTTAAAAGCCCTTCCATTTTTGCTATCTCGGCATAAGGAACTTCTTCTAATGTAAACCCTCTTTTTCTTAATTCAGTATTTAATCTTACAAATCCTTTTTCAGAAATAATTACCTCTTCTGAAATTGAAAATATATTTGAATTCATATTATACATTTCTTCTTTATCTACTTCAATTATATTTTCCTCACCAAAATAAGTTACTAAAAACTCAACATCTGCTGAATACTTAAAACCTCCCTTATAAATAATAGCCATATTTTTTCCTATAGGCTGAAAACAACAATCCAAGTGCAAGGCATTTTCTCTTGGGTCAATATCCGATTTGTTGAGTTCAAAACCTTTCACTATTTTATTTGGAAAAGTCTCAGTCAAAAAATCAAGTCCAGTTTTATTGGTACGAGCAACTGTATATTTATCAAAATCCTCCTTTTCAGAATATCCAACAAAAATATAATCATTCCAAGGCATTATATCACCACCTTCTGCCCTAGCCTCAATTGGCATTTTTATTTTGTTTTCCTCAGAAATTTGGGAAAACACATTACTAATTGCATCAACTTCTTTTGCTCTATCTTCAATAATATTTGGTAAAATCAACTTATCCTCAATTGCAAAAGCAATATCTCTACTAAAAATCTGATTCAATCCTTTAATATTTTCTGGACGATAAACTTTTACATCATACTTTTCAAACACAGAAACTAAAGCATTCATCTCTTTTACACAAGAATCATTTGAAGGAAAAGTTCCAGCAACTACATGCTCTCTTGATTTTGGATCATAGCAATCCTCCAACTTAGGAATGCCACCAAAATCATCAGCAATACCAACAACAACAGCTTTTAAAGCTGCAGTTTCGTTATGTATATTTATCTTAAACATTTCGTATGCAAATTTAATGTTTTATACTATACAGCAATCATTGTTTTAACTTTAACATTTATTAACAATATAATGCTAAAACATATGTTATTACTAGCATAAAAAAGTACAATTCATTTGTATTTTTGATGACTATATGGCAAAAACTAATTTAAAAGTAAAAAAATCTAAGAAGATAGATTGGGGAAAAATCAAAGCTCCTTTTCTTGACTCTAATAATCAGAAAATATTTGCAACTATACTTGTACTAGTATCAGTACTTATGATTATTGCTTTTATTTCTTATTTACTAGATTGGAAGTCTGATGACAGCATCCTTACATCAGAAGGATATACCATTTTTAATAATAACACTAACAATCAAATTGGAGGATTAGGAGCTCAACTTTCTCACAGGTTAATAAAACTTTGGTTTGGATTATCTGCTCTATTTATACCTCTAACCATTTTACTTGGAGGATTAAAAATCCTTGGGTTTAATACAGTTAAACTAAGTAAGTTTATTTTCAACAGCATACTAGGAATGATTATTTTACCCGTATTTATTCGTCATTTTTTTGGCGGATTAATAACGGCTGGTGGAATTGGAATATTTGTAAATGAACTACTTAATCAAGCAATTGGAGGAATTGGAACTTCTCTCCTTTTACTGACTGCAGTAGTGCTTTATCTTGTTTTAACTTTTGATATTACATCAGAAAAATTAAGCAGTTTTATTGAAAAGATAAAACCTAAAAAGAATGAGGAAACGCAAGAGGAAGAAGTAACTACAATTTTTAATGAACAAACAACTGCTCCTGTATTAGAAGAAACTACAATAGAAACAATTAGTGAAACAACTGAGCCAATTGCAAATCCATTAGAACCCACTTTAGTTACACCTCAGGTTGAACAACATGAAGAAAAAGAAGAAAAGGAAGAGCTAGGTATGGAAGTAAGTGCAGGAGAGGCAGAAGAAATACTAAGCAAAACTGAGATTGAGAAGAAATTAGAAGAATTAGGTGATTACGACCCAACCCTTGAATTGTCTAAATTCAAAATGCCAGGCATGGATTTATTGAACGATTATGGAGGCAGTAAAATTGAAATTGATAAAGATGATTTGGAAAAAAATAAAAATAGAATTGTTGAAACTCTTGGGCATTACAATATTGGAATTGCATCAATATCAGCAACTGTGGGACCAACAATTACACTTTATGAAATTGTACCTGTAGCTGGAGTAAGAATCTCTAAAATTAAAAACTTAGAAGATGATATTGCCCTAAGCTTAGCTGCTGAAGGAATAAGAATTATAGCACCAATACCTGGAAAAGGAACAGTAGGTATTGAAGTTCCAAATGCAAAGAAAAACACAGTTTCTATGCTGGAAGTATTACAGTCAGAGAAATTCCAAAACAGCAAAATGGACTTGCCAATTGCTTTTGGAAAAACCATTTCAAATGAAACCTATGTAGTGGATTTGGCAAAAATGCCCCATCTACTTATGGCTGGAGCAACTGGGCAAGGGAAATCAGTAGGGCTAAATGCAATTTTAGCATCTTTACTTTACAAAAAGCATCCCTCACAAGTTAAGTTTGTATTGGTTGACCCTAAGAAAGTAGAACTTACTCTTTTCAATAAAATTGAACGCCACTACTTAGCAAAATTGCCAGGAGAGGAAGATGCAATTATTACAGACACCAAAAAAGTTGTAAATACTGTAAATTCATTATGCATTGAAATGGATGAACGATACGAACTTTGTAAAATGGCTCAATGCCGTAACATCAAGGAATACAATACTAAGTTTATCAGCAGGAAATTAAACCCAAATAACGGGCACAGATACATGCCTTATATTGTACTAGTTATTGATGAGTTTGCTGACCTTATTATGACTGCAGGAAAAGAGATTGAAACTCCTATTGCTAGGCTAGCTCAATTGGCTCGTGCTATTGGTATTCATTTAATTGTTGCAACACAAAGGCCATCAGTAAATGTTATTACAGGGCTTATTAAATCAAACTTCCCAGCTAGGGTAGCATTTAGAGTTTCTTCTACAACAGACTCTAGAACAATTATGGACAGTAAAGGTGCTGAGCAATTAATTGGTATGGGTGATATGCTTATTTCAACAGGAAATGATTTAACCCGTTTGCAATGTGCTTTTATTGACACACCTGAGGTAGAGAAAATATGTGAGTTTATTGGTTCTCAAAGAGCTTACCCTGATGCTCATTTATTACCAGAATATGAAGGAGAAGCTGATGCGGTTGGATCAACTGCTGATCTTGATGATAAAGATGCTTTATTTGAAGATGCTGCAGCAGTTGTAGTAAAACATCAATCAGGATCAACATCACTCATCCAAAGGAAATTAAGATTAGGTTATAATAGAGCAGGGAGAATTATTGATCAATTAGAAGCGGCTGGAATAGTCGGACCATTTGAAGGGAGTAAAGCAAGGCAAGTATTAGTAAGAGATGAAATGGCTCTTGAAGAATTATTAAGAAATTTAGGAAACAATGAATAAAATAACAACAATCTTATTATTAGCAATTAGCTCAATATTATTTGCACAGGAGGACCCAGTAGCAAAAGAAGCTCTTGAGAAGCTAAGGGCAACTACTAAATCTTACAAAAATATGACTGTTGCTTTTGATTTTATTATTGAAAATAAGAGCCAAAATATTAAAGAAAATCAGCAAGGGATTTTGGTATTACAAGAGGATAATTTTAGATTAGAAATGGATGCTCAAACAATAATAAATGATGGAGAAAGTCAATGGGTATATTTAGCTGACATGAATGAAGTGCAAATAATGGAACATGACCCTGAGGAAGAAATGACTCCTAATAAACTCTTTACTATTTATGAAAACGGATATAAATACACTTATGTTGGTGCAAGTTCAGAAAAAGGAAAAAGATTACAGCTCATTGATTTATTCCCTGAAGAAAGTGGAGAGTTTATGAAAATTAACATTGCTATTGATGCTGCTAAAAATGAAATTTATCGCATTAGAATGCACGATAAAAACGGAGGGACTTATACTTACCTAGTTAATAGTTTTAAAAGCAATACCACAATAAAACCTTTTTACTTTGATACTGAAAAACACCAAGGAGTTGAAGTGATTGACTTGAGGTAGTTACCTTATCAAAATAACCAATCCATTTTCTTTTCTTACTGCTCCTAGCTCATCAGTAATGAGTAATACCCAACTATAAACATCAGTAGGAGCACCTATTCCACCCCATTGCTCTAAGACATCATTAGTTTCAAAAACTTTATCTCCCCATTGGTTATATATTATAAATTGATACGCCTTATACTTTTCCATTCTCCAACCACTTGGTCCAAAAGAATCATTATTACCATCATCATTAGGAGTAAATGCAGTAGGTACATGTAGAATATAATCATAATAAACTTTTATCTGTTTTTGAACAGAATCAATACATTGATTATCATCTTCTACTGTAAGCCATACTTCATACATTCCTGGGTCATAAAAAGAATGTACTGGACTTTCATCAACTGAGGTTGTAGTATCATCAAAAGTCCATAAAATTGGAGTTGCATTTAATGAAGTATTAGTAAAACTTATTTGCGGATACAAAGTAGAAACAGTAAAAGGATTATAAGTAAAGTTAGCTTCAGGGTTTCCGAAAATTGTAAAATCCTTTGCAATAGAATCTTTACAAGAAATATCAGAAATCGCTACAAAAGAAACTGAATAATCTCCAATATTATTATAAGTATAACCCGTACTATCATGGTATAAAATTGCTCCATTATCCAAATACCAACTATAATTCATAACAGTTAAAGGATCTACTACTGATGTATTTACAAATGAAGTTGGAATCCCAACACAAAATCCGTCTATTGTAAAATCTACATTTGGATTTTCTTCAACCAAAACATCAATTGAATTCGTGTTAACTGAACAACCATAGTTATCCGTTACAGTTGCAAAATAATTTCCACTAGCAGTAATATTATTTACAATATTATTAACCCCATTATTCCAAACAAATATTGATTCAGCAGTATTCAGTTGCAAATCAACATTATCACCATTACAAAAAGTAAGAGGACCTAGCGCTACAATATCTGCAGAGGGGAAATCATGAATCTCTACCATTACACTATCATATCCTAAGCAACCATCTTGATTTGTTTCTTCAACAACTAACTTGAACACACCTGTACTGTTAAGGTCAATAGTGATGAGTTCCGTTCCGTTTCCTGAAACAATAGTAGCAATAGAACTGTTTTGAACATTCCAATCATAAACCGAACCAGCTGTTGATGGTATACCAAAATCATGAGAATCTCCCACACAGAGATGCACAATATTTTGAGCCTTCAAATTGAAAGCAAATACTAAAACAGATAATATGACCAGTCCGAGTTTACGCAACTTTAATTATGAAATATCGGTCCTGTTGTTGGAGTTGTGTAAATTAAAACATTTTGTGTTTGAGAATCAGCACAAACACCTGTTGTAGAATACTCAACCGTATAAGAAATACCTGAAAGTCCACCAGTAATTTCTCCAGTTATTGGATCAATAGACTCACCTCCAGTTGGAATTGGATTAAATGAAAATGAGCCCCCTGAAGTAACAATTGCAGAAGCAGAATTTGCTGTACCTGCACAATAATCTGTTAAAGCAAAAGTAGCATCATCTAAAACATTAACATAAACTGATTGTACACTTTGTTGTGGACAAACCCCATTAGTTAAATACTCAACATCATAAGATGTTCCAGCAATTCCTCCTGTAATTTCTCCTGTTAAAGCATCAATTAACTCCCCTCCAGTTGGAATTGGATTAAATGAAAATGATCCACCTGAAGTAACAATTGCAGAAGCAGAATTTGCTGTGCCAGCACAATAATCTGTTAAAGCAAAAGTAGCATCATCAAAAACATTAACATAAACTGATTGTACACTTTGTTGTGGACAAACCCCATTAGTTAAATACTCAACATCATAAGATGTTCCAGCAATTCCTCCTGTAATTTCTCCTGTTAAAGCATCAATTAACTCCCCTCCAGTTGGAATTGGATTAAATGAAAATGATCCACCTGAAGTAACAATTGCAGAAGCAGAATTTGCTGTGCCAGCACAATAATCTGTTAAAGCAAAAGTAGCATCATCAAGTATGTTTAAAGTAACATCTACTGTTTTTGGTAAACCTACACACCCATTTACATCTGTTTCAGTTACTGTTAATGTGTGAGGACCACCTACTACCATATTCCAATCGATAGAGATTGCATCAGAACCTTGACCTGTAGTAATTGTACCTCCACTACTCAGAACCCACTGATATGTAGATGTTGAATTTGATGGATTTAATAAATAGGGTTCAGTTGAACCAATACACACCACTTGAGTTGGCGCAGTACTTGTTTGAGCAATAATTGTGTTGCTCACTAAAAACATTGCTAATACAGCAACTGCTTTCAGAAATTTGTTGTTTGTTTTTGTTTTCATGACCTTAACGATTTTTGATTATTAAATTAATTTAGTTATGACTTATTAAAGGAGTTGTAATATTATTAATTGGCACTGTTATTGTTGACCAACCACTTGCATTACATCCATTATTTTCTTTTACTTGTACTCTAAACTGAGTAGTAGTAGTAATATTATTATATGTAAACGAACTTGAGTTTCCCCATCCAGGAGATGTTAAATCACTCCAACTTCCATTATTTACCTGAAACTTATATTGATTTACAGGAATTGATGAAGTTGCAGTAAGTAAAATATCATCCCCTTCACAAGCAGGGTTAGGTGCTGCAGTTAAACTTACAGAAGGTACAGGACTTACAGTTATCACAATATCATCAGTTGCTACACAACCATTATTATCAGTTAATGTAACTGTATAAGTTGTTGTACTTGTAAGAGGTGGTGGACTAAAATTAGAGCCAGTTCCAAGAATAACTAAGGGATTAGAAGCATCAGCCCAAGAGTAAGTTCCCGCAACA
>Ga0233426_10001800_pt1 | contig 18778 bp, 19 predicted proteins | sample SI_118_April2016_6_FD_179875 | JGI IMG/M metagenome (GOLD analysis project Ga0233426, IMG submission 179875) | Seawater microbial communities from Saanich Inlet, British Columbia, Canada - SI_118_April2016_10_MG | ecosystem: Environmental > Aquatic > Marine > Inlet | place: Canada: British...
AGGAAACTTTGTCCTCAGGTGCTTTGTCTGAGGGCTTTTCTTCTGCCGTGGGCTTTTTCTTTTTATCTTTTGCCAAAATAAGAACCACTCTGAGTGTTTATGAAACGTAGGTTAATAAACTTCATTTTATTCCGATACAATCGACAGTTTTTCAATCAACTTTAGATCCTTTCATCTTTTGAACTAGATAACTCTGGATTGGAGAGTTTGAGCTGAGCGGATCCAGAAATTTTTGGGCATTCCAGGGGCTATTACAAAAGATTGAGCCTCTTCTTTAGTCAAAAAGGGCCCTGATATGATTCCGTGTACAACACCTTGATCACTCTGCAGCGAGACGATTAATGACTTTGAAACAATGCCTGTTTGCTCGCTGTATTCATGCGCCGTTTCCTTTGTTTTAAAAAGGTTAAATTGTACAAAATAGGAATTTGGCTTGGCATCGGTCACAATTTTTTTAGATTCAGACGCATGCAAGTCCAAATCCAAACTTAAACTTAAATTAATCTCAGCTTGTCCATTAACGTCAGATGAATCACCCATTGAGGCACTGGTGCTTTTTGGCACCTCTTTCTGAATATTGTCCTCTAACAAGTTTTGAGATTTATCCAACTCTTTTGTCCCATGGACCACTTTCTCGAAACTGAACAAAGGTCCTATATGACTATTGAAGAGTTTAGGGTTCAGAAACGACGTGACGCTTAATGAAGTGGCGAAAATCAGAATCATTGCTGACGCCCACAACCAAGGGGATGAACCTGTACGCTTTATGGAGTCCTGAACGATATCCTTATCTTGCTCACAGTTTTGAGCTTTTGTATCCTCAGAGTCAACTTCTTGAGAGTTTAATTCACTATGCTCCATAAATACGTCTTGAATTAAACCTTCCAACAACTTTTCTGCCTCATCAACCCTGCCAACAGAGTCCGCGATACTAAACAAGCTATCAACATCATTCATGGATGGTTGTTCCAATTCCCAGCGATGCAACTTTTGGCCAAATAAGTTCAATGCCTGGTCGTATTCAATCCATTCGTCTGAGTCGATAAACGCAACTAACCGTACATTGACCCCCGGAAAATCTGAAATAAGCTGTGAAAGCAGAACCCATTGCTGTTGATCAATTAAGTGTGCATCGTTGACCACCATTAATGTGACCATACTATTCTCTGCAGGCGGCCTGAGGGCTTCATCTAGGGACATCTGGGTCATGATGTGATTGAAGCGCTTTAATAGACTATCAGTCGTACTTGGCAATAGTACTTCTACATTGAATCCCTTTGCTTTTCGAAGACGTGAAACTATCAGTCGACAATAATGATTCAACATTACCTCGTTAGAAGCTACGACAGCAATGCCTTGCCCCATTTTATAGACAGCATTAAGTCCCTCAAGGAATTCCACCTTATCATTTGGTCGGTAAAAAAGATCTCCTTGATCAATCCATTTTGAAGAGTCTAATGGTGAGGTATCCTGTTCGTATGTCATATTAATAGCCTCCTTGAGGCACTATCTATTTATTTAAATTAAAAGTTTCCCATCAGCGTCATAGCGCATGCCATCGGGCACTTCAGGGTTTGGTTTTTGGGCAACCTGGGCGCCTTGGCCTAGACTATTTAAACTAAAGACATACGCAATCACTTGAGCAACGGCATAATAGAGGGTTTCTGGTACGCTCTTATTTAAGTCAGTTGTAAAGTAAATTGCTCTAGCCAGTGGCGGCGCATGGAATATAGGAACACTTGCTTCTTTAGCCTTTTCTCGAATTGTTTGAGCTATGTAGTCAACACCTTTCGCAACCACTATTGGAGCTCCTGAGCTGGAAGGATCATATGCTAGAGCCACTGCAAAATGCTCTGGATTTACGATGATGACATCAGCATCGGGGATGGCCTCCATCATTTTCCCCATTGCCATTTCTCGTTGCTTTCTTCTTATTTGCGCTTTTACTTCAGGTCTACCCTCGGTATCTTTAAATTCATCCTTAATTTCTTGTTTAGTCATCTTCAACTTTTTATTGTGCTCATAGATTTGATAGGGAACATCAATAGCTGCCGCTATGATCAAAGTTAGGGTAACAAAAACTGTCCCCTTTCCGATAAGCGCCCCAGCGTCAGCCATCGCTGGTTTCACATCCATAAAACCCAAAGCAATAAGGTCATTGAAGTTACTACTCACGACCAAATATAAAACGCCTCCCACCAAGCCAAACTTTGCAAGCGCCTTTGCTAAGTTTACCAATGCTTGCATGCCAAACATTCTCTTAAATCCTTGCAATGGATTTACCTTGCTGGCCTTTGGGGCCATAGATTTTAGTGAAAAGTTATAACCTCCAATCATACCGGCGGCTCCTATCGCAATAATGACCGCGAGTACAAATATAGGTAGGGTAGCAACCATACTGTCTACAGCATGGTGTCCAAATGTTGACGGTAATAGTGCTTCCGAATAAATATCTTTGCGATCAAATACAAATCCAGCTCGAAATACATCCCCAAGCTGCATAATTAGTATGCCGCCAAACAAATACATAAAGCATGCAACTCCAATCATCATTGCCGCTACCGAAAGCTCCTGAGATCGAGCTACCTGTCCATCTTCACGTGCTTTCTCAAGTCTTTTTGCGGTGGGTTCTTCAGTGCGTTCTTCTGTAGTATCTTGCTCTGCCACTACTGCACTCCTAGGGCTTGACCCATCACTTCAAAGGATTGCTGCCACAACCACTGAATGCGAAATCCAATACTAGTCATGGATAGCGATAACAAAACCATTCCAGCCATTATCATGGCTGGAAATCCCACAGCAAAAATATTTAAAGCGGGCGCTGCTCGGGTAATGACTCCGAGACCAATATTGATGAACAGGAGAGAGGTCATTAATGGCATTCCAATGAGAATGGCGCCAAGAAATATCATCGAACTCCATTCGATCACAAGCTGAATTAGCCCTTGAACGGCTATTTCCTGTCCAATCGGTAAAATTTGAAAAGTCTCCAGCAGTAATGAGATAACTAAGATGTGTCCACCCAGCCCTAAGAAAATTAGGGTAGAACAAATAATTAAAAACTGTGCCAATACCGGCACATTTCCTATGTTTGGGTCGACCATATTAGCCATGCTTAATCCCATCGAGGCAGAAATAGCCTGCCCTCCAACCACAAGAGCTGCATTAACTATCTGAAGCAACAACCCCATTAACGCGCCTATAAAAACTTGGAAAAATACTTCTTTCAAGCCTGAAGCACTTATTGGGTCAAGTGACGGCCATTCTGAGAGAGGGTATACCATCCAAGTCAACACGATCGCTAAAAGTACTCGGATACGGACTGATACGGCCCTTATCGAAAAGAATGGTGCGGTCAACAAAAAAGCTGAGATACGAATCATGGGCCATAGCAACATATAGAAACGCTCCACTACTTCCGCAACTAGAAGCTCCATTACATAAACAACGTAGGAATGCGTTCAAAAATGCGCCTAAAAAAATCGACCATAATAGCTATCTGCCAACTTCCAAAAGCCATCAAAGCAAGGACCATAACTCCAAGCTTAGGAATAAAACTTAACGTCATTTCCTGAATAGATGTAGCTGCCTGAAATATACCAATAAGAAGACCAACCGCGAGAGCTACACCTAATAAAGGTGATGCAACCATCACAGCAACCCACAGTGATTCCCTTCCTAACTCGATAACTTGTGACGCATCCATAATTTTTCCTATCCAATCACAAAACTTGAGGTTAAAGAACCCATAATCAAAGACCAGCCATCAACCAATACAAACAACATGAGCTTGAAAGGCATGGATATCATCATTGGAGATAACATCATCATCCCCATGGACATCAAAACACTTGCCACTACCAAGTCGATTACAATAAATGGAATATATATGAGAAACCCAATGGTAAAGGCACTCTTTAGCTCTGAAGTTATAAATGCTGGAACCAATGTTGTAAAAGGAACATCGGCCGCTGTTTCAATATCGCTATTCCTAGCTATCTCCGCAAACATTTCAATATCTGTTTCTCGGGTTTGATTGAGCATGAAACCTCTTACTGGAATTTCAGCGGCATCCAGTGCTGCTTCGAAACTAATGGAGCCCTCAGAATAAGGCTGAACTGCATCTTCATAGACAGATGTAATCACTGGCGACATGATAAAAATTGTCAAGAACAAGGCTAGCCCCAATAAAACCTGATTTGGAGGGGTCTGCGCTGTTCCCAGAGCTTGGCGCAGAAGGGACATAACAATGATGATCCTCACAAAAGAAGTCATCATGAGGATTATTGACGGCAGAAGAGTCAGTGCGGTCATTAATGCAAGCAATTGCAAGGTTAGACTATATTCTGTATTCCCATTGCCGTTATCGACCATATTAATAACAGGCATACCGGTTTGAGCAAACACCGGTCCTGAGATCACTATTAGAGCCAGAATGGTTGTTGGCTTCAAGATTTTGGAAAGGTGCATCATTTATTTAATACTCTCGAGAGAATACTCTGGAAACCCGTTTGACTTATTTCTTCAGGCCGATCTTTGTCATGACTTGTGAAATCAGTGTCATTTGGAAACTGCCCCAGTTTAGTCATCCCTGTTGCCGATAGGCCAAGTAAAATCGTCTCTTGGCCAACACCCACCAAAATTAATTTTTGGCGCCCGCCAAGATTTTGAGCCTCCAGTATTTGAATCTTTTTACTGTTTGACATTCCAACCTTTGGACCCATTCTTTTTATCATTATCAGCGTGCCTATAAGAAGCAATAGGACAACAACAAACGAACCCATCATCGATACATAATCTGTCCACCCAAGAGAACTCATCGTTATTCGTCCTTTCTAGAGATTCTTGACGCGATCTACAGTTGGAATGACGCTAGTTAGTTTCACTCCATACCGATCGTTAACAAGGACAACCTCTCCTTGAGCAACTGGTGTGTTGTTAACCATTAGGTCTAGCGGCTCACCAGCCAATCGATCTAACTCCACCACACTTCCTTGAGCGAGGCGCATCAAATCACGAATCTTTAGCGATGTTCGTCCAACTTCTACAGAAATAGTCACGGGGATATTCTGTAACACTTCAGAATCAATTTTGTTTTGGTCCAGTTCTTCCGATTTACTAGTCTCTGTTTCCGCCATGTTTTACTCTCTTTAATAATTTGATGTCTTTAATTATTGATGTAACTTACCTGTTATTAGTATGCAGGAACCAATGGTTCAACAAATCGTACCGCCATATGCGCGTCCCTAGTTCCGATATCTGCTTCAAAAACTGCGATACCGTTAGCGTGGACTCTTGCATATTCAGGCTTTTTAAAATACAAAATATCACCTTCTCTTAAATTTTCGAATTCTTTATACGTCGACTGAATATCCCCAAGAAAAACGGAAATACCCACCTCGGCATCCATGGCAGCAGCCATTAAATCCTTCGTCCATGACAATTTAGAACCTGGAGCCTCAGCACTAGCTTGCACCCTACTTTCTAAAGACTCCCTGATCGGTTTAAGTGTGCTGTAGAGATAAACCACATCAATATTTCCCTTAGCGCGCTCGCCGATCTCCGTTGAAAACCGACTAACAACAACCAATTCGTCTTTTTCAGCAATTTTTACTGCCGCCGGATTTGAAGTGAACTCCTGACTAACACACTTAATTGGCATAACTGGGGCCCATGCTTCTTGCAGAGACCCAAATAAAATATTTGTTATAATTTTATTAATTGAGACTTCTGTGGGAGTAAAGGTACGGGTTGGTAGCAGGCCATCCATAACTCTTCCCGGACCACCAAAAAAATTATCCAAAGCAGCAAAAATAATCGACGGGTCTATTACTGCAAGTGCACTCCCTGACAGTGGATTCAAACTCACTGTATTAACCGCGACTGGGGCGGAAAGACTGGCTATATATTCACGGTAAGGCATCACCGTTACTTTCTCTGCCACTACTTTTGCTTCCGAGCGGAGAACTTCCAGAATGCCTGCCTTGAAATGCCTGACAAAACGTTCATTAATAATATTTACGGCACCTAAATTCATGCCTAGTGATGAATCTTCTCTAGTTAAGTCATGTTTGAGAGCTTTCACATCGCCATTCAATCCCGTATCCGCTTCAATGGATCCATCTTCAATACCTGTAGCAAGGGCATCTAGCTCTTCAGGAGTTAATAAGTTTTTTGTATCCGCCATACCACCCTCATTAATCTATTTATAGATAGGATCTTTACACCTGAATATCCAAGCCATCGCTACTGCCGTTATTTTGACTAGCGGCTTCTGGAATATGGCTTTCATCATGTTCATTCTCAGCAAGAACTGGAGGTTGATCTGTCGGTTTTCCGTCAGAATTTTTGTCTTCTCCAGCCCCTAACCCTATATAAGCAGAATCTATGCCATGTTCTGCCAAAACATCTTTTAATTTTGTGAAGCTCTCTTGCAACAAGTCACGTGTGACGTTTTGAGATGAGTTAAAATGAGCTTCGAGCTCTCCATTTCTCATCTCTAGTTTAATCTCAATACGTCCCAGGGACTTGGGATGTAGATCCATTTCCACTTTCCATGCTCCCTTAACAATTTGAGCTGATAGCCTTTCGCCTATCGCCTGAGTGAGGCGACGAGAAGCATCAAGGTATTGCTCCTGTCGGCGAACTAATGAGGTTTCGTCTCTGCTTGTGATCGGCTCAGCCAGTGATTTTGAACTCATCTCAACTTTAGACTCTAGTACATTAGCTGAAATTGGCCCTCCCGATGTATCCAACCGGGATACATTCTGAATTGCTGATTGGCTCGCGCTACTTTTACCGCTGCCTAAAAGAAGCTCCTCCACATCAACTTTTAAATTAATTGGATCAAGTTTTATATTTGTTTTTTCGTTGGACGCCCGCTCACCATTACTAGTCATGAACAATTGCTCTATCTTTAATCGATTCTTTGTTTGTTCAGTCTGCACATGTTCACGCTGATCACCTGCATCAGTATTTAGTGCCACTTCAAGCTTTAAGCTGTTACTAAGAGAGATCTCACTAGGACTCTGGGCGATGAGTTGGCTTGAGGCTGAAAATCCTAAATGACTTCCTAACTGGCGTTGAGCCAACACAGGAATAGAAGGTGGTTGAGGCCCAATTTTTGAGGCTTCCATAAGTCGAATGTTAGAGTCACGGGTATCTGACATCAATAGATTCATAATTTCTGGGTCTATCCCTTGGGCTAAGGCATATTTTGTAATGCTTTCAGTCGTAGGATCTGAACCAGCTAACAATATCTCGGCTCCACCTGCCAGAACTCTAGCCTCAAAGTCATTAGTTTTAGTATTTGGGTCTGGCAAAGTCTTGCCATCTATTGCCGCTATTTTAGAATCTAACTGGTCCTTAAAAATATCATCGAATGTGTTGCCATTCGAGGATTCAGATTTCCAGTTGTCTTGAGGGTTCGTATTTACTGACTTTGCGGAGGTTTTGGCTGCCTGAAGAAGGCTGTCTAGATCAATCATGTGTGAGTCATCTCTAGGGAAGTGGTTAGTTACCCAAAGATGTTGCAATCACCATGCCAATGCGGAACTAAATTATTGTGAGGGTGAATTTAAATTAAATTGGATTAAGTTTTGCGCGTCAATATCTTTGACTTCTTTCACCTTACGACGCTGGGTTATTTTTGCTTGCGATCTTTGGCTCAATTTTTGGAGCTTGAGCTTTTCTTGATCTGCCGATAATGCCTTTTGCCTTGCTTCCTTGCAAAATTGTTCGATTACTTGAATATCTTCGCTTCCTCTTTGTCGCAGGTTTTGAAGCTGAACAATAAACTGACGGTAGTGCGCTGCCTCTGCTTTATTATGAGCTCTCGATAGAATCTCATTAAGCGTGTCGGAATACTCGACCAACATGGTGTCAATTTTGTTCTGCCTAGTCACGACCTCTCGCTTTTTACCTAACGCAGAATCAAGTTCAATTTGAGCCTGCCTTAAAACTCTATTTGCCTTAACTAACATGAGCTCCCACACCTGACCTGTTTTTTCTCTCACTGCTCAGCTCCCGTAATTCTCCTGAGCTCATTTTGACTTTCTTCTAAGCTAACAGCCTCATCACTTAGCTGTTGTAAAAGTCTTTCCATATCGGGACGAACTCGAATCGCCTCATCTAGATCTGGATTGGACCCAAATTCATAGGCTCCTACCTGAATAAGATCTTGATTTTGTTGATAGAGCGTCCAAAGCCGACGAAGTCGATTAGCGGCCTTGAGTACATCTGGAGACACCAGGCTATCCATAACTCGAGAAATTGATCCGACCAAATCGATTGCTGGATAATGGGCTGCATCAGCTAATTCTCGAGACAACATAACCTGGCCATCTAAAGACGCCCGAGCAATATCAACAATAGGGTCTGACCGATCGTCTCCCTCCGCAAGGACCGTATAAACCGCAGTGATCGAACCATAACCATTTTTGCCTACACCTGCCCTCTCAATGAGGCGGGGGAGAAGCGCAAATACTGATGGTGGGTAACCCTTAGCCGTTGGAGGTTCTCCAATAGCTAAACCAATTTCGCGCTGGGCGTGAGCGACTCGAGTCAAACTGTCGCAGAGTAGTAACACGCTTTTACCTTGATCTCTAAAGTATTCCGCAATCAAGTGAGCTCTGTTAGTAGCCTTGAGTCTGACAACTGGGGAGATATTTGCTGGTGAAGCGACTACTACCGCTTTTTTTAATCCGCTTTCTCCGAGAGTTTTTTGAATAAATTCTTGAACTTCTCTGCCCCGCTCACCAATAAGCCCAATAACAACAATGTCAGCTTCTGTATATTTAGTTAACATGCCAAGAAGAACACTTTTACCTACTCCTGAGCCTGCCATTAATCCAATTCTTTGCCCCAGCCCCAATGTTAAACATGTATTGATTGCCTTGATTCCCGTATCTAGGATCTTTTCTATTGGTCCTCTGTCCATTGGGTTTAAAGATGAGCCCTCAGCACTTATTGAGACTGTATACTCAATAGGCCCTTTACCATCAATAGGCAAACCCAAACCATCAATCACCCGTCCAAGAAGGGCGTCTCCTGCACTCACATTTGAATGATTAGACTGAACCCATATTCGCGCCCCGGGAGCAATGCCCGCAGGATCTGTAAAGGGCATGAGATATAAAATATCATTCTGGAATCCAACCACCTCAGCATCAATAAAGATGCCAACTTTCGAACACTCAACCCGACAGAGTGCCCCTAAAGGCGCTAAAATGCCTTTCGCTTCTAGTGTGAGTCCGACAACACGAACGATCTTTCCGTTAGGCAATGGTTGCGGTGTTCGGATAGTTTCCACCTCACGGTCGACTTGCTCTGAGAAACTACGCATCTTGGCCTGAATCTTCAACGTCTTCGCCCAAATCAGATCTCTCCTCTACATCGAGCGGAGTTGTTTCTGATTGTTCATCTCTAAGCACAGTATCTTGCAATTCAGTCTGATCATCGGAAATTTGAACATCTTTTTTACTGTCTAAATCGCGGTTGCTAGAAGAATTCTCCGTATCCAATTGGAAGATACTGTCGGCTATTCCTTTGATTCTATGCTCTATCAAGTCATCAATAGCTGCATCTCCCATTGTTACCTTGACGCTACCTCGAGATAATTCCGGATCAACCCTCACCTCAGGACCATCGTCAAGATTTTTAGTGAAAGCATGAGCATCCATGGGATTAAGAGTTACAACAATATTTTCTATACCCTGGTGTTCAATATCTCCAAGCGCTTTTTGAACAAGATGTTCAATCGCTGTGGATGAGAGTGTTAGTTCTCCCCTCACTATTTGCTCTGCAATGTGTATCGCTAGTTTCTTTAGAGGGCCATAAAAACTTTGCATATCGCTTTGATAAGCTTCCAAAGAAGTTACGATATTTTGTAATTCTTGTCTCAGCGCTTCATGTTTCGTATCCACAGTGTCGCTTCCATCAGAGAATCCCGCATCAAAAGCTTCTTTTCGAGCTTGAGAAATAGCGGCCTGAATCGCCGGATTCTGATCAATTTGGTCTTGGGATATCAGTTCAGGTAGCGCAGCGATACTTTCTTCCGCCCGATCTAAATCTGGCACTTTATCTGCCGTTAAGCTGTCGGGGTCTGAAATATTACTTGGCTGCCAATGAACAAAACTACTATCGCTAGACTCATTAGAACTAGACCATGAAACTGCAGCAAATTCCTTTGCTTTTTGTCCTGCCCGCAAAAGATCATTTAGCCTCCAATGAATTTTAGGATCAGATTCAGACAAAAGCTTCTCCAGCTCCAGCCAGCATAATGTCCCCATCATCAGATAACTTTCTTGCTATTTGCATGATTCCCTTCTGCGCGGCTTCAACTTCACTAACCCTTATAGGCCCCTTAGCTTCCATATCGTCAACTAGTAAATCACGTGCTCGTTCAGACATGTTTGATAAGAATTTTTCTTTAGTTACTTCGTCCGCTCCTCTAAGTGCGGACATCAACATATCTTGCTCGATACTCCTTAAAAGGGTTTGCATACTGCGGTTATCAATTTCCGCCATATTTTCAAATGTCAGCATTTTGTCTTGTATCAGTGTTGCGAGCTCTTGGTCTAAATCTGTCACGCCCGACATGATTGATGACTCAATATCGATATTAGCGAAATTCATTATTTGTGCAGCCGTTTCGACGCCACCAAGGCTCGCTGCTTTGGCAGATGAGTTACTGGTAAATTGTTCAGCCATAATTCCTTCCAACTCCTCCATCGCTGAAGGTTGAACGGTATCAAGACTTGCCACACGTTGAATAATTTCTGCTCGCTTACTGTCAGGTACATACTCTAAAACTTGGGCTGCAATATCATGTTCAAGTACGGATAAAATGATTGCAATAACCTGAGGATGCTCCTTGTTAATCATCTCTCCGATGGATTTAGCATCCATCCACTGCAATATTTCTAATCCTTTGCTTGATGCGGGGGGCATTATTTTACCTAGTACCGTAGCAGCCTTTTCGTCTCCCAGAGCGCGTTTGAATACATTTTCAACATAGCCTGGCGTTCCAAGTCCAAGATTTGTTTGAGTCTTAATCGTTGCTACGAAATCGTCTAGAACGAGATTAACTAGATCTTGGGATAAATCTGCCACGCCGACCATTGCTTTTCCAACCGCATTGACTTCTCTAGGCGACATAAAACGGATGACATCTGCAGCTTGCTGCTCCCCTAGCAACAGCATAATGACCGCAGACCGTTCGGTGCCAGACATTCTGTTAAACTCAGCCTGTAAAGGAGTAATTTCTGGTGCTTCTTCAGCTATTACTTGGCCCTTTTTGGCTTTCGGCTTTTTCTCTTTTGTCGTATCTTTGGCCATTCTTTATTCTCCTAGATGCTCTTAAGCCGATCGAACCATTTTCTTTAAAACATTTGCCACGCGCCCAGCATCATCCGCTACTAAGAGCCTCACAAGGGCCACTTTGTCATCGTAGGTGTTTGCCGTATCTAACATATCTGCAGATACAGTCGACTTCTTAGGCTTTAATTTTGCTCGAATATCTTGGAGCGAAGAATTATCACCTGTCTCTAACAAACTCAACTCTGCCTGAGTTAACTCTCCATCTTTTCCTGCAATTGACGAGTTCGACCCTGAAAAAGACTTCATGGCGGGCCTAACTACAAAGAAAATCAAAAAGAGAAATGCCACTGCAGCCACTAAGCTTTTAATCATGCTAGTAATGTTATTATTTTCGTACCAAGGCAACTCCAGCTCTTGGATCATTACTGGCTCTTCAAAAGGTGTGGAAATAATAGTAATAGCATCTCCCCTTGCTGCGTCAAATCCAATCACTCCTTTAACCAGATCAGTGAATCGAGAAATGTCTTCTTCTGAGTAACCTTCACTTGCTGTTGATACTCCGTCCTCATCCACTGCGGCTGTAGTACTCGGACGGCTTATTTCATTGATCACCACTGCAACTGAGATTTTTTGGAGCGTACCCCCCTGCCGTTTGACATGCCTCACCGCACGATCCATTTCATAGTTTCGAGTGGTTGTGCTGCTTCGCGTACTCATTTCTTCTTCCAAGCTTCCCGCCTGAGTGGTTATTTGTGTTTCAACACCAAGCCCTGTGTTTGATGTTGCTCCGGGAATGCCCTTTGCAGAGTTACCTGAATCTTGCTCTAATGAGACCACTTCAGATCGAGCCAGTGGCCCGTTATCATTGCCATCGTACTCCTCAAATGTGGATTCAATTTCAGTAAAATCTATTTGAATATCCACTTCTGATCTCACATTCCCCATTCCAACAACCGGCGTCAGAAATGCATCAATTCGATTACGATACGTTTCTTCCATATGCTGTTTATGCGCCATTTGCTCTGAATTCAGCTGCATTGAAGGGAAATTATTTGGATCAGTAAGCAACTTGCCTCGCTGGTCAACGACGGAAACGTTGTCTGCTGACAAGTAAGGAACACTTGAAGCTACCATGTGAATGATGGCCTGAACTTGAGAATCTGACACGATTCTTCCACCAAACGGAGTCACAACAACAGAGGCTTTGGCTGGGGTCCGGCTACGAACAAATACACTTTGCTTTGGAGAGGCTAGGTGCACCCGTGCAGACTGGATTGACCCAATCTGAGTGATACTTTGTGCAAGCTCATTCTCCATGGCAGACACATATCTCACCTGCTCCATAAATTGGCTTGTGGTCATTGAGGAGTCTTCATTTAGCGCTCTCATTCCTCCAGCTGCCGCGCTTTGAGGTAAACCTTGTGATGCTAGAAATATCCTTGCTTCATGGTATCGTTTTCCCGGAACTTGCAACTCTCCAGATTTGTTATCTATCTTCGCATCAAAATTTGCGCTTACTAATGCAGTATATGCTGCCTGTCTGTCAGCCTCAGTCAACCCAGGGTAGACTGCCCTGTAAGGAGGTGACTGAATCCAAGAGTAAGCAACTAAAAATAAAGCTGCGGCGATTAAAACAATAATCGCTGGCATCGCCTTTTTAACTGCCGGCTGGGAAAAGACACTAGATATACCAGCTGAGGGCGCTCCCATATTTTGGCGCACTAAAGCCTCTTGGGGTCGAGCCTGAACGGAAGAATTATCTGCCGGTGTGTTTCCATCTGTCACTGTTCCTGTATTTAGGGCAGCTGGATTTGCTAATGTTGTTGCCATTTTATTGATCTCTTATTAATTCTAAACAGGCATATTCATTATTTCTTCATACGCTTTCAGCACTTTGTTTCTGATCTGAAGCGTAGCCTCAAATGCTAGTGATGACTTTTGAATACCCATTACTACGTCTGTTAGGGGAATGTCCTCTCCGCGCTCATAAGCATTGCGAATCGACTTTGATACCTGCTGAGTTGCATTAACCTCTTGTAATGCACCTTTTACAGAATCGGTAAAAGTATTTTTACTAGCTTCATTTAGAGCTAGACCTTCAACCTTTGCTCCACTTGCCGCTTCGGCCTGATATTGCCTTATCTGGCTTAATACTGACTCAACATTAGCCATATTTGTGGGAGTGACCATGATGTTCTCCTATAACCTAGCGCGCATAAGCTCGGTTTACTGACATCCCTTGCTCTCTTAACCGCTGTAACTTGTGGCGTAGCGTTCTGGTACTGATGCCTAAAAACTCTGCCGCTTGGTCTCTATTACGAGCCCGACCCAAAGCAGCCATGATTGTTTCATATTCACTATTTTTGACGGAATTGGACAATGACTCGGGCTCATGTTGCTTGCGTCTGCGCTCGTCAAGGAATGTAAAAGGCTTTACTCTGCCCATGGACATAGCAGATACATCTTTTTGAAGTAGTGTCTGTTCTTGAGCGATATCATCGAAGATGAGATGTTCAGGTCTAATTGTTTCTTGCTGAGCCAACACGATAGCGCGAGTAATCACATTTTGAAGTTCACGCACGTTGCCCGGCCAAGGATAGGCTAATAAACTCGCCTCAGCATCTTCGGATAATGTATATCGCAAATTATTATCCGCCTGCTGCTGAATGAATTGTTTTGCCAAAGGAATAATGTCTAGTGGCCGCTGTTCTAGATTGGGCAATGTGATCTTGAAAGTGCTCAGCCTAAAGTAAAGATCTTCCCTAAACGTACGATCATAGATCGCTTCTTTTAAATTTCGGTTGGTGGCTGCAACAACACGTATGTCTAGATCAATCGCCTTGGAACCTCCAAGGCGGGTGACACACCGTTCTTGCAAAATACGTAGTAGTTTAGCCTGCAGGTGGAATGGTATCTCACCAATTTCATCAAGAAAGATTGTCCCTCCTTGAGCCTGTTCAAACAAACCATGTTGGATATTAGAGGCTCCAGTAAAGGATCCCTTTTCATGCCCAAACAAAATGTCTTCGATCAGATTTTCTGGCATAGCGGCGCAGTTAAATGCAACGAAAGGCCCAGCATGTCTTGGAGAGGCATCGTGGAGGATTCTTGCTATGACCTCTTTTCCTGAACCCGTAGATCCAGACAGAAGTACGGTGACGTCTACTTTTGCTACCCGCTCGGTTAAAGCCAATAAATTACGGCTTATCGGATCAGCAAAAACAAATGCCGAAGCTGATGACTGGTCAAACTCATCAAGATTGACGATTGAGAAAATTTCTAGCCAATCCTTGACATCATTTTGCTGAGTTGGAACCACCGTTGCTGCTCCATTCCTCATCGCCAAAATCCCTAGCTCAAAATTTCCTCTATCAACTCTCACAATTATTGGCGCGTTGCTTTTAAGAAATGCTTGCTGCTGTTGGACAGACGTCAACAGTGCTGTGTCTTGTTCTAGCGAAATTACGATTGCTTGCGCTGACAGTATCTGTCCGTCAGTCAAGTCACACGGCATGGAAAAAGCAAGATCAAAACCCTCTGTCTCCAATTCTGTTAATTCTGGGGTGCTACTATCCTTATGAGAGTCTATCCATAGTATTGTTGTTGAAGTCATATTAGCCACTCTTCTGTTCTTTCTGATTTTTGCCACTTTTGGCTTGTTACTTATGCAAAGCAATTCACATGCCAAAAAATTAAATCAATAAAAAACAGTGAGTTATTGTTATAGCGGCAAGAAAGTGTCAACTTTTTGCCAGTGGCAAAAAGTCAAAACCTTGACATTTAAAGTGCACATATTGAGCGCTAAGCAGAATTGCCAAGCCCATATTTGTTGATTTTTTCGATCAAAGTTGTCCGCTGAAGACTGAGTAATCGTGCAGCTTGCGAAACGTTTCCATTAGCCTTTTCTAAAGCTTGTTGGATAATGGTCTTCTCAATATTTAGCAAGTGTTGTTTTAGTTTTACCCCTTGATCTGGGAAGTCTTCTCCTCCCTGCGCCAAAGAGATTACGCGCTTGACCTCATCCTCTGGGTCATTGCTTTCTTCATCGCCATTGGTGTCAATATCTACTAATTCTGCCATTGCGAGTTCAGCATGAGACTCTTGAGACATGGCCTGGAGCGCCTGTGAAGACCCATCATCAAGTTCGGATCTTATGCCCATGGGAATCAAACTTGCGGGAATACGCCGTAAGTCTACCTCTGAGCCTGGAAACAGGGCTGAATATCTAGCCATCAGATTTGATAATTCTCTGACATTACCAGGCCAGCTATAGTTATTGAACAGCTGCATACTGAATTGGTTCAGCCGAATAGCCTGCCCATTAGAGTCGCAGTGCTCTTTTGCAAAATGGCTCACAAGAGCAGGAATATCTCCTTTGCGCTCTGATAAACGAGCAATGTCAAGAGGCATGACATTTAGACGATAATAAAGGTCTTCTCTAAATTTACCTTGTTGGATGAGAGCTTCAATATTCTTATGTGTTGCGGCAACAACACGCACATCAATAGCTAAACTTTCCTGAGAACCAACTGGATCAATTATTCTCTCTTGAAGTACACGCAAGAGTTTCACTTGCAGATCCATAGACATATCACCAATTTCATCTAGGAATAAGGTTCCATTATTCGCTAGCTGAAATCGACCTTTGCGGTCAGAGAGGGCGCCAGTAAATGCTCCTTTTTTGTGGCCAAATAACTCACTCTCTAAGAGATCTTTTGGGATAGCTCCGCAGTTAACAGGGATAAAGGCACCGGTTGCGCGAGTGGAACAGTCGTGTAGCGCTTGAGCAACCAGTTCTTTACCTGTGCCACTATCTCCGGTAATCAGAACTGTTGCATCACTAGGACCCACGGTCTTAATTAAAGTCCGCAATTCGGAAACTTCCCTGCTTTTTCCAATAATTGAGTTTACTGAAGACAAATTAATCATCCGTTGATTTAAATCAAGTTTAGGCGACTTATATTTGGAGGTTAGTGGCTTTTTTATTGAATATACATTATCTGTTTTCGTTTATCCAGATATGACTAGTACTACTCCCTCCTTACAGGCAAGTAAGAGTGCGTCGATGGATGATTCAAAATTGCCGATCTCGGTGTTACTATTAACGGATGAATGACTTAAATATTAGACAATTCCATTTTCTGAAAAAAATAGCGGGCTTTTTTAATATTTCGTTTCATATGAAACCTCTTGGTCTTTGTTTGCTTTTTTTCCCGTCTATGGCCTTAGCTGATCCGCTTGAAGCCGGATTAGGGGCGCTGGAGCGAGGACACTATGGAACTGCTCTCCGAGCTCTCAGGCCTCTCGCAAATCAAGGTGATATTTCTGCACAAGTCATCCTGGGTAACCTTTATGAAAAAGGGTTAGGCATAAAACAAGATAATAGCACTGCACTATCCTGGTATGAAAAAGCTGCCGAACAAAATTCTAAAGAAGGTCAATACAACGCTGGACTCATGTACTTTAACGGGTCGGGAGTTGAAGTGAACCGGGAGGCTTCTTATCAATGGTTTTCGAAAGCTGCAGAAGCTGGCAGCATGGAAGCGGCATATATGCTGGGAGTTTCATATCATGACGGGAAAGGGGTCTCAGTAAATTTTGAGCGAGCGCGATTCTGGTTTTTGAAATCGGCTAAACAACAATATGCAAATGCTCAACTTATGTATGCCTTTATGCTTCAAGCAGGAGAAGGAGGTGAATCCGAGCCTTCTAAAGCGATGGTATGGGCAAAAATTGCTGAAAAAAATGGTCAGGTTGATGCTCTTAAAGTTATTATTCCAGCAAGTATGACTCTGTCTGAACTTGAAATAGCGACAGCTGAAAAAATTGCCTCTGAATGTGTCACTAATTCCTATGTCTCTTGTCCATCCTAATTTTTTTCTGCATATGTTTTTTACTTCATTTTGATCTAAAGTTTCTAGCCATCGAGTCGATAATATTATTAGCAACGGACGTGTAACCAACTCGGAGTGAATAATGACCTTTAATCAACGCGGAATAAACGCATACCGAAACGTTAATGTTTCATCTGCGGTTCCTTATGCAGATAGTGTTCAATTGATCCAAATGTTGTTTGACGGTCTTATGACTAGCCTTGCCGATGCGGAGGGTCACTTCGAGCGAAATGATATCAAAGGCAAGCACGACGCAATTGGCCGCTCTACCAAGATTATAGTTGGCCTCCAAGGCGCTTTAGATTTTAGCCAAGGTGGTGAGTTAGCAACGAATCTTTCTGATCTATATGACTACTGCGTGCGACGTTTACTGAAAGCAAATATACGTAACGATATTGATGGTATTAAAGAGGTTAGGAGCCTGTTGAACGAAATTAAAGGAGCTTGGGAAGAGATCCCACAACTTCTCAACAAAGACATTCCAACCACTATGGCCTCTTAATAACCTGTAAATCCCCCTAAAGAAAGTGATATAACGCTTACGGCATCTTAAAGGTGCCGTTTTTTTATATCTGTTCTTTTAGAGTATCGGATGCCGATGCTAGTAACTGCCATCTATTACCAGTTCAATTCGACGGTTTTTAGCTCTTCCTTCACTGGTATTGTTGCTGGTAAGCGGTCGCGTATCCGCTAGACCAGAGACCATCAAGCCGTTCTCAAAAGTATATTGACTTAATAAATAATCCGCAACTGCTCCCGAGCGCGCAGCTGAAAGATCCCAGTTCGATCGAAAACGTGTGCTGAAAGCAATCGGTATATTATCAGTATGCCCTTCTATCGTTATAAGGCCCTCCGCTGATTGCACCGCCTCGCCAACGCTATTTAAAAGGTCACTAAATCCTGGCTGGAGCTCTGCTGCCCCACTTTTGAAGGATCCTTTTGATGCAAGGCGAACAATAATCTTGTCACCTTCCCGAATTACCTCTACCGTATTATTTTCAATTTGAGGTGCTAAAGTGCTGCGTATACGTCTGTATTGAGCTGAGAACATCGCTTCCCAAATTTGACTATCGCTGGAATTAATTTCAGCTTCCTGTTCAACTTTAACTGCTACCTTTATATCATTCTGTGATTCCGCAACTTTTAAATATATCTCAAGTTGTTCTTGCTGAACAATAGAACTATCAGAATGCACAGTTTGATCGGTCACGACCTTAACGACGATGCGCTCCTCTTGAATGAAGACTTGTACTGCGCCGTCTTCAATCTCTTTTGCCAATGCCTCGACAACCACATCCAACCCCTCATTTGTATCTGCATTCCCTGAGCCAGACGGGTCAATATTAGTTTGTGATGGTGCCTTATCGGATTCGATTTCATTCTGAACTCCTCGATCCAACCTCCCTTCTCCTTCAATGGCAAGCATAGACTCTGCCTTTTGCATTTCAGCAAAAGCGATCAATATTGCAAATAAAGCCATAAGCAATGTGGCCATATCTGAAAAAGTCGTCATCCACATTGCAGCCCCGGTTTTACAAGGAGGACATCCATCTGCAATTACTGTC
>Ga0233426_10001803_pt1 | contig 18757 bp, 8 predicted proteins | sample SI_118_April2016_6_FD_179875 | JGI IMG/M metagenome (GOLD analysis project Ga0233426, IMG submission 179875) | Seawater microbial communities from Saanich Inlet, British Columbia, Canada - SI_118_April2016_10_MG | ecosystem: Environmental > Aquatic > Marine > Inlet | place: Canada: British...
TCAAGCCCTCTTCATAAAGGATTTTTTCATGATGAGTTTATAGTAATCACCGAAAATGAAATTTTTCCTAATTTCGTTAAGCAAATTAAGAAAAAAAATAGAAATAAGAGCTTTAATGAAGACGGGATTGTTAAAGATCTCACAGAGCTTAATCTAGGAGACCCAGTAGTTCATGAGCTTCATGGGGTAGGCAGATACCAGGGCCTGGTTGATTTAGATTATGGTGATGGCATGACTGAGTTTTTGTTACTGCACTACGAGAGGGATGATAAGCTTTACGTCCCAGTCTCAAATCTTTTTTTAGTTTCAAGGTATGCGGGTGGTCCAAGTGAGTCAGCACCCATCCATAAACTAGGGAGTGGGGCATGGGATAAAGCAAAAAAGAAAGCATTACTGCAAATTCATGATACTGCCGCAGAATTACTGGATCTATACGCAAAAAGATCAATTCAACGAGGTTATAGCTCAAAAATAAACCTTAAGGATTACGAAGTTTTTTGTGATGAGTTCCCATTTGAGGAAACAACAGATCAACAAACAGCCATTGAAAAAGTAATTCACGATATGGAATCTCCCAAACCCATGGATAGATTAATATGCGGTGATGTGGGATTCGGAAAAACAGAAGTCGCCCTGAGGGCAGCGTTTATTTCAGTCTTAAATAATAAACAAGTAATTATTTTAGTCCCAACAACCCTCTTAGCAGAACAGCATTTTTCAAATTTTAGTGATAGGTTTGCAAAATGGCCAATAAAGATTGAAGAAATATCAAGGTTTAAATCAAAGAAGCAACAATTAGAGTCCTTAAAAAAGCTTGAAAATGGGCAAATAGATATAATTATTGGGACACATCGATTAATTCAACCTGACGTTAAATTTAAAGATCTTGGGCTCATTGTGATTGATGAGGAACATAGATTTGGTGTTCGGCAAAAGGAAAAGCTAAAGGCATTCAGAAAAAATGTTGATGTCTTAGCACTCACAGCCACACCAATACCAAGAACTTTATCAATGGCGATGGAGGGACTAAGAGAGTTTTCAATCATTTCTACCCCCCCTGAAAAAAGGCTTCCTATTAAAACTTTTGTTGTTAATTCTAGCCAAGGCATTATAAATGAGGCTGTTTCGAGAGAGTTTAATAGAGGGGGGCAGGTATATTTCCTTCATAATGAGGTTAATACCATTCAGTTTATGTATGAAAAGCTGTCTAAGCTGCTGCCCGATGCAAGAATTGGTATTGCTCACGGCCAACTTAAGGAAAAAGAACTAGAAAGCGTGATGCAAGACTTCCATCAACATAGAATCAATATACTGCTTTGTTCTACAATCATTGAAACCGGTATCGACATTCCATCTGCCAATACAATCATCATGAATAGAGCTGACAAGTTTGGGCTTGCACAGCTTCATCAACTGCGTGGAAGGGTAGGACGGTCGCACCACCAGGCATACGCATACTTAATGATAGATGAAGATAGAAAGTTAACGTCAAACGCAAAAAAACGACTGGAGGCCATTCAACTCATGGAGGACTTAGGGGCGGGGTACCATCTAGCCATACATGATCTAGAAATTCGTGGTGCTGGTGAGCTCCTTGGCGACAATCAGAGTGGTCAAATGCATGAAATTGGCTTTAGTCTGTATATGGAGATGTTAAATAAAGCAATTAAACAACTCAAAGCAGGAGAGGAACTGGATATAGAAAAACCAATTACATCTAATCGAGAGATTAACCTTCATACCCCAACCATACTCACCCAAACATACTGCCCTAACACTAATGAAAGGCTCGTAATTTATAAAAGATTTTCAAGCTGTAAGAGTCAAGATGAATTAGTAGCACTAAAAGAAGAATTGATAGATAGGTTTGGCCAAATGCCAGAACAAACTAAGGATCTTGTAATATTTCATAAATTAAGAATAGATATAGCTTCAACAGAAATAATAAAAATTGATTCAAATAAAAAATCAACCGAGATCACATTTCAGAAAAACGCTAGCATCGACCCAATAAAATTAATTGATTTAATTCAAAGTGATCATCGATTTAAGATGAACGGACCTGATAAATTAAAAGTTGCCCTAGAAGAAGAAGAGGTCGCAAAAAGAGTTACATTTATTACAAAAAAAATTGATGACCTCAAAGTTTAATTAATTTTCCTTGGGGAGCAAAGTAAATAGCTTTTTGAATAGCCCTTTTATTCTCCTTAAAAATTGTTTCATATAATCGCAGCTGGGGTAGATGTTTTTTTGCTTCAACAGCTAAATTTTTAATGGGTAGGAAGGGTGTTTTATAATCAATAATCCATTGGATATCGTTTTCAATAAAACTTCTATCTGGGATATGTTGAGTGGTTGTGTTATTGCTTTCTAAAAGGTAGCTAACTTCAGAATTATCAGCTAAATATCTATTTAAAATCCAACGGCCATCAGAGGTTTTTTTCAGCATCTCTAATGATTTCTTCACTAAATTTAAACCGATTTTAATATCCTTTTTTTTAAAATTTTTTCCTAAATAAAGTGATTCAGTATAATCTAATTTATTACATAAAATTTTATCAATATCTAACTGTTTTTTAACAATAATTTCTAAATATTTGTGCACAATATTCCCCGTAAACCTTTGTATATCCGTACTCATATTAGGGTAACAAAATGATAATTCTTCGGTATCAATTGACCGCTTGTATCTTTTATCCCCTGAATAAAAATTGTCATTCAATCTTCTTAGTTTTGGAATAAATTTTTCAAAGCTATTATCATCCTCAGGAGTTGCAATTTCTGTAAAATTATCGCTAAAGAATGGCCATAAAATGTTCATGAACGTTCCTGAATTTGGAGTCACTGAATCACCCTCTTTTTTAACTGTTCCAATTAGGTAGCACTTATTTTTTGCCCGGGTCATTGCCACGTATAACAAACGAATTTTTTCGTTATCTAATCTTTTACGTTCTTTGTAGGCATGATAGCTATGAAGATTTTTATCATTTCCTGGATTCTTAATAGATAAGGTAGATTTGTCGTAAAGTACCAAGTCTGACTCTTCATTCCTTGTCCTTTTATTTAGGTTGGGAATGATGACATGATCAAACTCTAAACCCTTTGATCTCTGTATGGTTAAAAACTTAATTGAATTTTTTTGAATGCTTGTCTTTGATATAAATTTATTTTCTATTAACCGCTCTAATTTGATGAAATCAACTGATAATATTTCACTAGCCTCTTCAAGCAGCTCTAAGAAGAGATCGATATTTTGAATGTCGTTCGAATCAACCATAGACTCTTCCCCATTCAATTGTCGCCAAATACCCTCAACGAAGTATCTGTGTGATATTCGTCCTCGATACTGGATATTTTCCCTAATGACTTCAACAAAGCTTCTTAACCTTCTCGCACTATTCTTATCAAGTCGACTCGTGTTATCAATGTTATTAATTAATTCCCAAACTAATGATTTGTGATCTTTTTCAAATAATAAAACTAGATCATTTATAGATAGACCACACCAAGGTGATTTTAGGGCTGCTATCCAATTTGTTCTATCACTAAAGTCGAATAATGCTTTAGTTAAACATAAAATATCTTGGAACGTCTGATTAGATAAAATTTTTGACATTTCAATTGCATCAATGGGTATGGAGGAATCTTTCTTATTTATTAGAGTAATGAGTTCGTTTAGGTGAGCTTTTGATCTAGTAAGAACAGCAATACTGGCATCAGGATTAGATTTCCTTGTATCCTTGATCAAATTTAAAACGTAAAGAGCCTCAGCTTCATATTGCGCTGTTTTACTTTTTGTATCACAAGTAAGGGCGATTAATTCCATCCCACCCTCTAGATTGTTATTACTCGATTCACAACTAGAATAGGGAACGGAACCTTCATCAGAATCATCAATTAAAGGGAATGCTTTTGAAAAGCTATTATTTAGCCAATCAATAATATTTTTATTAGATCGAAAATTTACCTTAAGGAAAAGAGAAGTAAGTTTTAAATCACTAATCCCACTCTTTTGAACTCGACTAAATATTTCAACTTCAGCTTTCCTAAATCGGTAAATTGATTGCATGGGATCACCGACAGCAAAAAAAGATTTATCTGGGTTACCAGCAAAATTCTGAGTAAGGAGCTCTATAAAAATAAGTTGAGATTCATTGGTATCTTGAAATTCGTCAACCAGAATATGCGAAATATTTTGATCAAGTATCAAGGGGAGATGAGTGTCCCTTAATGCCTCAACAGCATTACCCATAATCTGAGTAAAATCAATGATTCTTCGTTCTTTAAATTTTTCATTTAACCTAGTGACCATGTCAATTAGCAGCAGACAAAAAGGTGTAATCAAGGGGTATATGTCAACTATATTTTTATGATAAGTTACATTAAAAAAATCAATTAAAATATTGAATTTATTATTTTTTAATTTTATTAATTTTAATAGTCTTTCTTTTATTTCTTTACCCACATTTGTTGCAGGGAATCCGCCTGAGGTATCAATTTTTTTACGTATTTGCTTACCGCTTTTGGTTAATATTAAGTCGCGAATGTAGAACCAGAATTCATAATTAATTGATGACCTTAGTTTATCTTTATGATCAATATTTTTGTTATCTGCTAAATAACTTACTATTATTTCTAGCTCTTTGAGATCTTCATTTGTAAAGTTAGGTTTAATTTTTTCTGTAACCCATATGTTTAATTCATTGGTATAGTAAGTTCCATAAATTTCCTCAATATTCTTATCATCTGATCTTAATAAGCCGCTCACTATCGGGAGCCATTGATCCCTTTTACTTATTAACGCTAATAATTGTTCGGCGACCTTGTGATAATCATAATCAAAGTATTTAAATAGCAAATGATTTTCAGCATTTGAGGTAATAGTTTCTCTTATAGTTTCTCGGTATAGGTCATCGGGGTCTTCATCTGTCAGGAAATTGACACCCGAACTGCTTAATATAGGTGTTTGTTTAATCAACCGAAGAGCAAGCTTATCGATTGTCATAACCATCAGGGTATCAATATAACCCTCATCCCATTTATTTTTTAGGGCATGCTTTGATATTTTTTCTACAATTTTTTTTATCTCGTTATCTTTACTCTTTCCCTCTAGCGCTTCTTTTAGCCTTTGCGCCATCTCTGCAGCAGCTTTATTTGTAAAGGTAAGTGCAAGCACTTCCTTAGGCGACTTAACCTCAAGAAGTCGATTTAGAAATCTTTTAACTAACAATGATGTCTTCCCTGAGCCTGCAGGTGCTTGTACAATAAAAGAGCCTTGCCCTAGAGCTTTTTTTCTTACTTGGTAATCGGATGGTTGTTGAGTTAAGTTAGCCATAGAACTCAAATTGATATTTTTTTTCAGCCAATCTTAGCAAAGGCAATATGTCGCAATATGTAAAATCTATATTTTCATCAAAGGTAACTGCGGCATTTCCTGATAGATATTGTTCAACAATTTTTTCAATTTTATTACGCCATAAGTTCGTCAGGGAATGCCAATCCTTGATGACTGAATTATCTATCTTAGAACTGAGTTGTTTTGAAATGGTATTACTGTCCGAAGATAACACTCCGTAAAGGTTTATTTTACCCCGGTTGATATGTCCAATAGCAACGCCACTTAGCCCATTAATTGGAGTAAAGCATGCGTAAATCGGAAGTTGAAGATCCTTTAAGTCATTAGAAAATAATGCTTTTCTGGATATGACATTTTTCCCTGTTTTATAATCAATTAGTAGCTTATTGTTCCCATCAATTCTATCAACTCGATCGATACGAATCTTAAATTTAATATTTCTTATTTTGATCTCATAGGAATTTTCAAGCATGTCTATAATAAATGATGGCCTTAATTTTTCTTCGGACAACCACCGATGGAGTATGGTTTGTAAATATTTATTTTGCATTGATAACAACCGGTCATCCATCTCATTATGGGTTGATAAGAACTCCCTTAAGGCTTGTTTGACGCAACCTTTAATGTGATTATGAAGTTCAGACTCATCCATCGATAAGAGCGTCTCTGATGACTTACATCTACGCCAAAAAAGTTCTAAAGCTCTATGCACGAGAGAGCCTTCGGAGCCTTTAGAAATTTCATCTTGCTCATCCGTTGAGTATTGTGAGCATCCCAACCTATTGGCATAAAAAGCCCAGGCAGGGCATTTGTTTTGGTTTTCAATAGTATCCCGCCCACTCTTAATAATTAACTCATTATTAGTTATTAAAGGGGTGGCTTGATGGTCATCAATTAAGTGTTGATTGCCTTTTAGTAGTGATATTGTTTTTTTTTCAATTAACGGATGTTTATTAATATTGGTTTTGTTCCACGGTGAGGCTGAAAGAAGTGTGTCATTATCCTTAAGTGAAAATGATATAGACAGCGATGGAGATAACTTCGTAAGCCGATTTATTTTATTTAAATACAATTTTTTGTGATGGATATAATTAAATAAATTATATTTTTCTTGAATTTTCTTGGATAAAAAAGGATTATATTCATCATTGCTTGGCCAAAAATTATCATTCATATTCATTAACCATATACCGTCATATTCACTTGAGGGGTTTTCGTAAAATCCATAAATATCGATGGATGACTCCTCATTAGGTTGGTTGGGTACAAAATTTTCTAGATAGTATTCTAGGTATCGAGAATAGTCTTCTAGTCTTATTTTTTTAGGGATAACATGACTAAAATTTAATTGATTTAATACTTTAAAAAAATGTTTTAAATTATTGTTTTCAAAATGTATTAATTGATTTATTTTTCCAAATTTTATTTGATCTAGGTAGCTTAATATAAGCTCTCCCCATACGGTGGCGTTATTATACTTAGGCCATTTATCTCTATTCAACTCTGAAATATTAAAGGCATTGATCAACTTATTTATATCTTCATTTCGACTATCTGCAAATGTTTTTTTTAATAAATTTTGGAGGTCTGTTAATGAGATAAATTTCTTCTTACTCGCTTTTATCATGCTCGCAAAATATTGCTTTTCAATAAATATATTTCTAGATAACCAGTTATCGAAAAAAAATAGTTCGCTTAATTCCTTAATTGATATGAGCTTATTTTCATTAATCTTAATTAAAATTAATGCAGCTTGTATTATTGGTTCGGCAGATAAGGGTCTTTTAAGGCTGGCATTTATAATGCTTCTTAATTGTATATCTTTAAAAATAGATGGTTGAATGTTTCTATCAATGGCATTTTGGAGCTTTACCTGTATTTTTTCAAGAGCGGGGGACATAATGAGTAATCTATGTTGTTTTTTTGATTTTTTCTCTTTAATCCACTCTATAACTGCTGATATCTCGTGATCATAGTTCTGATATGCATTTTGAGTGGGTACGCATTTATTTTTTTTATTAGCTAGATCATCACTAATTTCATTATTTTTACTGAGCTCTTTAATGAGTCTTTTATAGCTGCATTTAGAGTCATCGAGGCTAATGAGTAATATTTTTTCATTTTTTATGATTACCTTTTCTTGCTGAAACTCTGTGAATTTATTTATAAAATCATATTTTGTCGTAAGTGCTTTTTTTAAACATTCCTTTTGAAATTCATTTCGCCATTCTAGGAAATATTTAGGCTCTTTATAGGCCATATTTTTTTGTAATTCTTTAGCATCAATATGGTACGTCGATATAATTCTGTTGGCGTTTATTGCTTGCTGCGCTATGTTGGTTATGTCTGAAACCTTGCTTTCCTGTCTTTTCTTTAGGTCACTATTTATAATATCTTCCCAGATAATTTTTTCCTCAATGCCGTTTAGTACATACAATTCCTCTATCTTTTCAATGATAAGATAGTCTTGGTATTCACTGGCAAGCCAATTATCTATTGTTATAATCTTTGGGATTTTTAATACATTACTGTTTGATTGTTTTTTAAAGGTAAGCCGAATATCATTTACTTGGATATCGTTCTCACAGACTATGACGGTATAAGATTCATTTATCATTGGCTTTAATTTTAACTCAAAATCAATAAAAAAATTTTAGAAACCACATGGCTATAGGAAATAACTACATCACTTCGGAGGGCTTTAAGAGGCTTCAAGAAGAGCTTTCTAAGCTTTTCAAACATGATAGACCTAAGACTGTTGAGATTGTCTCTTGGGCTGCTGGAAATGGTGATCGAAGCGAGAATGGTGATTATATTTATGGGAAAAAAAAGTTAAGACAAATAGATTCTCGAATTAAGTTTCTTACTTCTATAATTGAAGATGCAAATATTATCCATCCAAATGATCAAATAAATACAGATAAGATTTTTTTTGGGGCCTATGTTGAGTTGTGCCAGGAAAAAATTAAAAAAAAATTAAATCTAAGGATTGTCGGTCAGCATGAAACAACACATGATAAACAATATATAAGTTGGGTTTCTCCTTTGGGAAAATCGTTGTTAGGTCGAGAAAAGGAAGAGGTGGTGAGTGTAGATATTAATGGCGTTCACACTACCTATAGAATTATTAAGATTGATTATTAAAAAGGTATAATCAAAAAAAAATTTTATTTTGAGGGGTTGTAATGAAAACAGCACAAGAGGTAAGGGTGGGTAATGTCATTATTGTTGATGGGGATCCTATGGTGGTTCTCAAATCAGAATATAATATTTCAAAGTCGGGACGAAGGCAGAATGCTGCTATTGTTAAAATGAAAATGAAAAATTTGCTTACTGACAATGCGGCTGAAAAGATTTATCAAGCAACTGATAAATTTGATTTGGTTATCTTAGAAAAAAAAGAGGTAACGTACTCTTATTTTTCTGATCCAAATTATATATTTATGGATTCAGATTTTAATCAATATGAAATTGATCAGGATGCAATGGAAAGCACTTTAAAATTTCTAGAGGATGGTATGGCCTGTGAAATCGTTTTTTATGAACAAAGGCCGATATCAGTAGAGCTCCCAAATTCCGTAATTAGAGAAATAATCTATACAGAACCAGCTGTAAAGGGTGATACAACTTCGGGTAAAGTTATGAAACCAGCTAAGTTGAGTACAGATTTTGAGCTTATGGTCCCTATATTTTGTGATAATGGTGACAAGATTGAGATTGACACAAGAACACTTGAATATAAAAATCGCGTTAAATAAAGATTTTAATTTGTCCCGCCAACTACGATATTATCAATTTTTAAAGTAGGCTGCCCAACGCCGACAGGAACACTTTGACCATCCTTGCCACAGGTACCCACACCCGAATCAAGACTCAGGTCATTGCCTATCATACTAACTTGCTTTAGGATGTCTGGACCATTTCCAATAATCGTAGCTCCCTTTACTGGGTGGCTAATACGACCATCTTTAATTAAATAAGCCTCAGAGGCTGAAAAAACAAATTTACCACTTGTGATATCAACTTGCCCACCTCCAAAATTATTGGCGTACAAACCATTTTTTACTGACTTTATAATCTCTTCTTTCGTATGGTTTCCATTAAGCATATATGTATTTGTCATTCTAGGCATAGGGAGGTGAGCATATGACTCTCTTCTTCCATTGCCTGTGACTTCCATGTTCATTAATTTTGCATTCTGCGCATCTTGGATATATCCAACTAACTTTCCATCCTCAATGAGTGTTGTATTTTTTGTGGCATTACCCTCATCATCGACATTTAATGATCCTCGTCGGTCATCAATGGTCCCATCATCAACAATATGAATCCCTTTGGCAGCAACTTGTTGCCCCATTTTATTACTAAATGCGGAGGTACCTTTTCGATTAAAGTCCCCCTCTAACCCATGTCCAATTGCTTCATGGAGCAGTATTCCCGGCCACCCTGAACCTAATACAACAGTCATCGAGCCTGCAGGAGAGGCGTCAGCCTCTAAATTTATGAGCGCACTATCTACAGCCTCTTTCGTATACTTGGATAATATTTCATCATCAAAATAATTAAGATTATATCTTCCACCTCCACCTGAGGAGCCTTGTTCTCGCTTTCCTTTTGATTCAACAATAACGGAAACCGATAAACGAACTAAAGGCCTGACATCTTCGACTAGATGGCCAAAATGATTTTGAATTAAAATAACATCGTAACTACAAGCAAGTGAGGCGGATACTTTTGAAACTAAGGGGCTTAGAGTTTTTGCAAGCTTATCAATTTTTTCTAAAATTATTATTTTTTCATTATTTTCGATGCTTTGTGTCGGGTCTTCATTGATATATTTTTGTGAAGGAGTGTTATCTTTTGGCAGTTGGTAAATAGCCTTCTTACCTTGTCTGACCATTGAATTTATAGCATTTACAGCAGATTTTAATGCAGAATTTGAAATATCGTCAGAGTAGGTGAAAGCGGTTTTTTCGCCTGAAATTGATCTCACACCCACCCCCTGATCAATTGAATAACTTCCATTTTTTACCACACCATCCTCTAGTGACCAAAATTCATTTTTGCTATATTGGAAATAAATATCTGCATAATCAACAGAATTATTTTTTATATCGTCTAGATATTTAATGATTTTTTGATGACTAAGGTCACTTTTATTAATAATAAATTTGTTTGAAAATTGAAAGTCTTGCATATTATTTATAGTCTTATTTAAATAGCTCTTGCGTTGGGTTGATGATTTGCTCGTCTATCTGATCAGTAATTCCCTCACCGACATTTTTCAATGTATCTCTATCAATTGTCGTCTCTTGAGGATCAGCCCATGAACCGGTTAACCTATACTGATCTGTAAGGACCTCATTCAAAGGATCATTTAGAAGTTTCTGAAATACAAAAGCTGCTGCTCCAACAATTGGCCCTCCTGCGAGTGCTGCAATAGACATTGTATCTGTGACATTAGGTGTGATGGTAACAACCAAGTCTTGTGTTTCATCTTTGATATTGACATCACCCTCAATAAAGATATCAGCAGCGGGTCCTTTAATTTCAAAATTATCTGAATGTATATTGCTATTTTCAAGTTCAGCTAGACCATCAATTGAATCAAAAGCAAATCCATCCGCAAATATGTCACTAAAATCTAAAGTAAGTCGACTGGGAAGTGATTGAAGTGATAGTAAGCCAAAGAGCCTTCCCATCGCCCCTGGTTGCGCTTCGAGTATGACACCTTTATCAATATTAATTGAAACAGAGCCTGAAGCCTTTTCTTTATCGAACTTCCAAGGACTTTTTGGCCACGAAAGCTTTCCATTTAATTGACCTGTGCCACCCGTCATGAGCTTATCAAGGTTAAATTCCTCAAGTGTTTTATCTAGATCTGTTATTTTCCAATCAAAATCAATTTCTGTATCTGGCTTTGGAGCTTCATCGTGCCATATCCCTGTGACTTTTAAAGCATAGTCTGGGTTGAGGAATTTAAATAGATCGATAAACCATTTGTTATTACTTTTACTTGCTTGGAAAGTTAAATTCCCATTCAAATCATTATCAAAATATTTTGATTGCAATAAAAACTCCTGAATTTTTAAATCAATTTTAGGGGGATCTTTTATGATAGGATCCTCAGATTCGTATGCCCCATCCCATTCTTCAATTGAATCATCAGATCCAATCAGATGTAATTCTTCAAACCTTGCCTTAATTAAATTTTTCTCAGGATTCCAAAGTATGTTTCCCATGGCACCTTTTCCATCTAGCTGAACAATAAACCCTGAATCCTCAGGTCTCAACTTTAATTTAAAGTTATTAAAAACATAGCCATAAGCATCGAGTTCATTAATATTTAGAACCGCTTCGATAGTCATAGATTTTGATTGAGAGCTTTCTACCTCCGAGGCTTCGGAGTTATTATCTGGAATTAAGGCTACTAATTCTTCGAGATCAACCTCATTAAGATTTGCTATAAAAACAATACCCGACTCAGGAATTTGTGCTTTTTTGTCTGAATTGACTTCAATAAGACCATTAGTAAGGGACGGATCTCCATTTTCATCATTAGCACTATTAATTATGCCTTTTACATGATCTCCTAAGGCAATATTGATCACATCTGAATCTTCTCCGGTAGACCTTTTAATAATAGTGAGTTTGAGTGCAGTGTCTTCAGATTTATTTTTTGCTTTATCGAGAAAAGACAAATTTTTAATTTGGATGCCCAAAAGGTCACTGGTAATTTTAAATTCACTTTTATTCTCACCCAGGGTAATCAATCCGTCCCACTCAGCTTGCCCGCTGATGTTTTTAAGCCAATTCTCTCCTAGAAGTTCTTTTACCATATTCTCACCAATGATACCTTTCAGGTCGATAATGGTTGCTCCATCAGCATTTTTAAGTTTCAAATTTAATGCTTCCCCGAAAAGTTTGCCATCTAAATTAGTAATTTTTACGTCATCATTATTAAACTCAAGCACTCCCCTTAAGTCTGATATAGGTGGTATTTCAAGTTGTGGATTTTCAAGAGTGCTCCCAAGAAACTCATAAGTGCCTTTAAATGGAATATTATCAAGATCATCAAAACCAACATTAAGGACAAGTTTTAACTCACCATCTCCTTTGCCTTCCATGTCATCTGACATACCTTTCATGGCCTCTTTTATGGGGCTATTATTAACGGCATAAATAATATTTTCTGCAGAACTATCAAGAATTGTATCGATATTTAAAACAACTTCATCGGCTGTAAATGGCGTTATGGCACCATTGAAAATTTTAATCTGACTTTTATCTAACTCACCTTTTTGACTAGTAATAAATACATCACCTCCATTTACATTTACCTCTGCATCAAACTTTTCCACTTCTGGCCAATTATCTCCATATTCTATAAAGCTGTTTTTGACTGAGGAGCGAACTCTGAAGTAGCCTTTGCTTAAGTCAGGTTCGTTATTTTCATCAATAAATGGGAAATCTTTTACCTCCCCCTTCATCTGTATATTGGTATTTTCAGCAGTTCCCTCCAATAGTGAAGTATCCAGCCATCCCAGTCCATCTTTACCAATTTGTTTGGGGTAGTAAACTTTGAATTTTGGAATATTTAAAATAGGACTGTCAATGTTAATATCTACATAAAGGTTATCTAAACTTTCATATTTAACGGTGCCATTAAATATGGCCTCCATGTAATCGTCTTTAATTGTTACTTCATTAAATGAATATTTCTGATTATTCCAATTGACTGATCCTGAAAATTGGTTCAATTGAAGAGGCGCCCTAAAGACATCTTTCTTAGTTATTTTTACGTCCCTAGAAACAGATCTGATAATGCCTTTTTCATTTTCAATATTCACTTCACCAGTTATATTTTTTAGTCCAGGGAAACTTTCAAATTCATTAATTTCAAGTTCAAGAAATTTTGCTTTGAGTTTTAAGTTGGGCTCTTCTTCATCCCCTGTTCTATCCCATTTTAATTTTAAATCATCTATCTCCCCCCTAGCTTGGAGCTCATTGATTATTACATTCACTCTATGATCTTCTGGTAAAAATTGATTTGATATCTCCTTTACCGATCCTAAGTCGAATCTATCAACAACCAATGTGGCTTTATTAATTTGGTTTGTTTCAAAATTGTATTTAATTGATGCAGCTGAATCTTCAAATTGAAGTTTGCTGTTGGTAGTTAGAAATAGATTATCTAAAATTATGTTGATATCATCATTAACTAACTTATATTCAAATTCACCACTGATATCCTTAAAAACCAAACCTTGTTTAGGGTTATCAATTGTATTGGCATTAAGGTTTTGAACAGAAAAAGAGCTTCCTCCTTCCTTTAATCTTCCATTTTCAAATTCAATATTGATAGATAATGATCCGGTTCCATCTTTAATCGTTAATGGATAATCAATCCATGGTGAGAAGGCATATAAATTCAAAGCATCAAATTTAAATGAGAGCGCACCATCGGCTTTTAGGAGCTCATTAATAGAGTCCGCATCAAAATGACCGCTTAATGAGATTTTTTCTTTTGTGCCTGCAGATGAAAAGAAGTCGAGGTAAAATAAGTGACGATCAAGATAACTTAAAATATCTGAGGTGCTGTAGGAAAGATTTATATCATTTAAAACAAGAGGTGGGCTGTTTGCTCTCGTTTTATCAATCCAAATAATTTTGGCATTGATCATTTGTACTTCATCTTGATTTAGAAGCCAATTTATAAGTTTTCCATCAAACTCATTATTTGAATTAGGTTCGTATGAAACCTTCCATCCACCAATTAGATAATCTGTTTCACTATTTTTCTGAATCTCAACAGCTAAATCATAAAGAGTAACCTGATCTAAAACCAATTCAAATTTTAATAAGGACATCCAAGATATATCCACCTCAAATTTTTCAAATGTGAAGGCCTTTTCTGATGAGTCGGCATAAATTGAGAAATCTTTGATAATAAATCGAGGGTTAGTGATATTCCAACTAGCATCAAAGGTTTCAATGGTTACCTTTTTATTAGTTGCTTTTGAGATTTCCTTAACGAGTTCATTCTTGTAATAGTCGAGGTTAGTTTGAACAAAAAAATAAAACGCAAGATATCCAATAATAAAAAGACTGATGATTAATGCTAATAGTCCCAACAATATTTTTTTGATGAGCTTGAAATGAACTGTTTTCATGTAGATTAATTTAAATTTTATTCTACATTCTAATGCTTTTAAAGGGGTTGTCTATAATTTTTCGCTGAGTTGATCTAGGATTTTTGGATTTTCTAGCGTCGAGATATCAGCAGATATTTTTTCACCCTTAGCAATGTTTCTTAGTAGGCGTCGCATGATTTTTCCAGAACGTGTTTTAGGGAGGTTGTCACCAAACCTTATCTCCTCTGGTTTAGCTATAGGGCCAATTTCTTTTGCAACCCAATTTCGTAATTCATTTACAATCGAGATATAATTTTGTTTGGATGGGCGATCACCTTTTAAAACAACAAAAGCAACTATCGATTCACCTTTAAGTTCACAAGGTCTTCCAACTACAGCAGCTTCGGTTACTATTTCATTTGAAACAAGTGCTGATTCAATTTCCATTGTGCCCAAACGATGACCAGATACATTAAGGACATCATCAATTCGACCCATAATGGTAAAGTATCCACTTTTCTCGTCTCTTACGGCACCATCGCCAGCTAGATAATGTTTACCCCCGAGCTCCTTAGGAAAGTAGCTTTTTTTAAATCGATCTGGGTCCCCCCATATATTTCTTATCATTGATGGCCATGGTTTTTTTATTACCAATAGCCCACCGTTACCCCATTTTAAATCACCACCATTTTCGTCAACAACATCGATATCTATTCCTGGGAATGGGAGTGTGCAGGACCCTGGTATTAAAGGTGTGGCTCCAGGGAGAGGTGTAATTACATGGCCTCCTGTTTCGGTTTGCCAAAATGTATCCACGATAGGACATAGGTTATTTCCCACATTTTCGTAGTACCACATCCAAGCTTCAGGGTTGATTGGCTCACCAACCGTCCCTAATATTCTTAAAGAACCAAGATTGAAGTTGGTAGGATGTGTTTCCTTATTTATATCAGATGCTTTTGTTAGGGCTCTTATTGCAGTTGGCGCAGTATAGAAAACGCTGACCTTATGTTTTTCAATAAGCTGCCAAAACCGACTTGCATCTGGGTAAGTCGGTATACCCTCAAAAATAACTTGTGTCACCCCCATCGCAGTTGGTCCATAAGCAACGTAAGTATGCCCAGTGATCCATCCAACATCTGCGGTGCACCAATAAATATCGTTATCCTGAAGATCAAATGTAAGACGACATGTATTAATCGCGTGAAGCAAAAATCCTGCCGTTGAATGTTGGACTCCTTTTGGTTTTCCTGTTGATCCAGAGGTATATAAGATAAAGAGTGGATGCTCTGCAGGCACTGATACAGGTGAACATTCAGTTGATTGATTCCTAATCAAATCATCCCACATGATATCTCTATCGTTTTTAGAGAAGGGTTCATTAGTCCTGTTAAATACAATGACTTTTTCAATCGATTCACAATCTCCCATCTCAATTGCATCATCAATAGCTGATTTCAAAGGAATTACTTTACCTCCTCGAAATTGACCATCTGAGGTTATTACAAGCTTTGCGGTGGTATCCGATATTCTTTCTTGTAGGCTCTTCGCTGAAAAACCTCCAAATACTACCGAATGTGTTAGACCTAATCTAGCGCAAGCTTGCATAGCTACAATGGCCTCAATGCCCATTGGTAAATAGATAATTACTCTATCGCCAATATTTAGATTAAGTGTCTTTAAGCCATTTGAGAATTGGCACACTCTTTCATAAAGTTCTTGGTAAGTAACTTTTGTGACGTTTCCATCATCCGCCTCAAAAATAATTGCAGTCTTGTTTGGCTGGGTATCAACATGTCTATCTAAGCAATTATAAGATGCATTTAATTTACCATCATCAAACCACTTATAAAAAGGGGGAGTTGAATCATCTAATATTTTGGTAAAAGGTTTATCCCAAATTAGAAGATCATTGGCAAGTTTGCCCCATGTCCCTTCGTAATCAGACTTATAGCTCTCACATAATTTTTGGTATTGAGCTAAGTCTTTCACTCTTGAATTTTTTGATAATTGCTTGTTAGGATGAAAGATTCGATCTTCTGTATGAATTGATTCTATAGACATTTAAGCTTGAGGGTTTAACTGAGTAAACATTCTCTCCGTGATTAAAAATATTAAGAACTTTAATAATCTAACATAATTAAATTCGAATTCAACTCTTATAACTCATATATATGATTAATTTTCCAATTTAATCAATTTTAAAAACTCATGAATAAACCCTTGTAACAGAATCGATTCCTATGTAAAGATTAATGAAATTTAATTCAAAGAAAAGATTATATGGGATTGAGATATAGATTTAACCTCCTGCTTACATTAATTATGTTGGTTTTTATCGTAACGCTGATGTTTGTCATGATGACATCATCTAAAAACTCTATCCTTGAAGGCGTTGAATCAGCCCATAAGGTTACAATGCAGTTATTAGATACAGTGATTGTCAGCTCTGCTCAAAATCCAAACTGGGAAACAACGAATAATGTTATGGCTCAATTCCTAGTTCAGCTGGGTTATGTAAGAAGTAATGATATATATCTTTATGATGTCGAAAATAATCTTGTTTATAAAACGCCTCAGTCAACATACCGATTAGATGTTCATCCACCGGAATGGTTTTCAAACTTCCTTGCACCTAAAAAAATGGTAGTAACGAGGGATATTCGATCGGGAAGATTGATTGTTTCATCAAACCCCTCTGGGGCAATTAGGGAAGCATGGGTTCAAATCAAATCTATTTTTTTTACCGCTATGCTGTTATTTGTTTTTATCAACTTTATTGCATATAAAGCACTTGGTGGATGGCTACGTCCTATAAAACCAATGATAAAAGCCATTGAAAAAATGGGTAAAGGTGATTTAGGGTCAAGGATTCCTAATTTTAATGTCCCAGAGTTTTCCGCGATAGCTAATAACTTTAATATGATGGGCGACTCGCTAGAAAATCAAATTCTTGAAAATGAGCGACTTGCAATGATTGCAGAACAAACTGCTGATGCAGTAATGATTCATGATGAGAAACTTAAAATAACTTTTTGGAATAAATCAGCAGAGAGAATTTTTAAATATAAGAAAAAGGATATTTTAGGAAAATCTGCCAAAGTAATTGTCCCAGAATTTTTATTAGAGGAATTCAACAAAAATTTAAAAAAATTAAAAAGTAAAAATTTCATTCAAAACTTTGAGTCGAAAAGGCAAACGAAGACTGGTAAATTAGTTGATGTTTCAATATCCGCTTCATTGCTAATGGATCCTACAACAAAAAAAGTTATAGGTGACATTGTGAGCATGAGGGACATTTCTGAAAAAATTGTGGCAAAAAAATCTAAAGAGGAGCTTCAGAAAAATAGGGAGTTAACCTCGATTATCCAGGAACATGTAGAAGACGAAAGAAAGAGCCTTGCTAGAGAGCTGCATGATGAACTAGGACAGTATGTATCAGCTATTAAAATTTTTTCACAAAACATTCTAAATCGCTCTAAGGGTAAGGATGAAGCAATCGAAACAAGTGCCTCATCAGTTACATCTGCTGCTAATCAAATTTATGACGGTATGCATAATATCATTAGGCAACTTAGACCAGGTTCTTTAGATAATTTAGGGCTTAGCGAAACAATTAAAGATGAAATGAATAAGTGGCAATCTCAACACCCTTCTCTTAAAGTAAATTTAATAATTAAAGGTAAAATTGATTTATTAGGCGAGGTCGTAAATATCAATGTTTATCGAATCATTCAAGAAGCAATGAATAATGTTGTCAAACATGCCTCAGCTTCAACTATAAAAATATCTTTACTAAAAACAAAAGATAGCCTTAAAATTGAATGTATTGATGACGGTAAAGGTTTTGATCTTAAAATCTTAAAAAAAACCAAACAATTTGGATTGATGGGAATTAAAGAAAGAACGCAGTCCTTGAATGGTAATTTTGACATTAAATCTAGCGCAAATAATGGCACCCACATAACAATAGTCATTCCAACTAAATAGAAAAAGGAAAAGCAATGAGTGATATTAAAATATTATTGGTTGATGACCATGCGGTTGTCAGAATGGGTTTTAAGATGCTTATCGAAGCAGAACCTGATATGACTGTTATAGCAGAGGCAGAGTCAGGTGAACTTGGAATTAAAGCTTTTAAGGAGCATAAACCAGATATTGTTATTATGGATATAACAATGCCAGGAATCGGAGGTATTGAGGCTATTGACCGCATTTGCGCTCATGATAAATCGGCAAAAATATTAGTGCTCTCAGCTCATGAGGA
>Ga0233426_10001805_pt1 | contig 18756 bp, 11 predicted proteins | sample SI_118_April2016_6_FD_179875 | JGI IMG/M metagenome (GOLD analysis project Ga0233426, IMG submission 179875) | Seawater microbial communities from Saanich Inlet, British Columbia, Canada - SI_118_April2016_10_MG | ecosystem: Environmental > Aquatic > Marine > Inlet | place: Canada: British...
TTGACTAAAATAAAAAAAGTATTACTACTAGAGTAAGTAAAATGATGTTAGCAAAGCTTATTGTTGAAAACTTCTACTGAAGTTCCAAAAGGTAATCTGCAATTTCACGATTTTCACTAAGTCTTGGGACTTTAAATTGCCCTCCAAGTCTATTATTGTCACTTAACCATTTATAGAACTCATTGTTTTTAATTTCTACTAGTTCAGGGAATTTAAGAATTAGATTTTTAGTTCTTTTTGCCTGATAATCAGAATTGAGATTTTGCAGATTTTTATCAAGATATTGCATAAATTTTTCCGTATTTTTTGGTGGTTGTTCAAATTCAATATACCATTGATGTCCTCCCGAATTTTCACTAATATATATAGGAGCAACTGTGTAGTCTCTAATTGAACAGTTGTGTTTGTTGCAGGTGTTTAGTATTGCTGTATCAGTATTATGAACCATAAGTTCTTCTCCAAAAGTATTTATACAGTTTTTGGTTCTACCACTAATCTTTATTCTAAAAGGGTAGAGGGTAGTAAATTCAATAATATCACCAATTAAGTAGCGCCATAATCCGCCATTTGTTGAAATGACAATGGCATATTTTTTATTTAATTCTACATCTTTTAGATTAATTGGTTCCATTATTCCTATTGAGAATTTTTCCATAGGAATAAATTCATAAAAAATTCCATAATCAAGCATGAGCAACATCCCTTCTGAAGGAGATTTGTCTTGCAATCCTATCAGTCCCTCTGATGCATTATACGCTTCTAAATAATTCATCTTTTTAGAAGGAATTAACTCTTCAAATTGCGATCTGTAAGGTTCAAAGTTCACACCTCCGTGCATGTAAAGCTCTAGATTTGGCCATACTTCTGAGATGTTCTTCTTTCCACTAATTTTTACTACTTGCTTCAGTAAAATCAACATCCAGGATGGGACTCCTGTAAGATTTGTGATATTTTCATTTACTGCTTGTTGTGCAATTCGCTCTAATTTTTTTTCCCATTCACTCATCAAAGCAGTTTCAATATCAGGAATTCTGTGGTAGTTTACCCAAAAAGGAAACTCATCTAAAAGAATTGCTGATAAATCTCCTTCTTTTGCTTTTCCACTTTGTGTTTCAGTAATTGATCCTCCAAGCATTAATCCTTTTCCATTATAGATGTTAGAGTTTGGAAAGTTATTTCCGTAAAGTGAAAGCATATCTTTTCCTCCTTTAAAGTGGCAATCATGTAGTGATTCTTTTGAAATTGGAATAAATTTACTTTTGTTATTTGTTGTTCCTGAGGATTTTGCAAACCATTTTATTTTCCCTGGCCATAAAATATTTTCTTCCCCATTTCTAACTCTATCTATATAATGTGTGATTTCTTCATATTCCCGTATAGGTGTTTCTTTTTTAAATGAATCGTAATCTGAAATTTGATTGAAATTATGCTTATTCCCAAATAAAGTTTCTTTTCCTTTACTTATTAAATAATTGAGAACTTTATTTTGCGTTTCAATAGGGGAATCTTTAAACTTATTTATTTTTTTGATGCGTTTTTTCATCAAAGAAGAAAGTAAAGTATTTTTTATTGAAAAGTTGCTCAATTTTTGTAAATTTAAGGGCTTAAAAATACGAAAAAATATGCTGAGAGATACGCTTAAAAGAATGGATACTCATTTGCAAGATGTTGTGCGATATACATTGGATATACATGGAAAAATCCATAGTATGAATGATTATATTGGAAAGCAAGTAAAGATTAATTGGAGTGGTGTTGTGGTCTGTGGATGTGGTAAAAAAATGGATAGTTTTTATCGTGCAGGATTTTGTTACAAGTGTTTTTGGGAATCACCATTAGCATCTCAAAGTATTTTTAAACCTGAACTTTGTACAGCTCATTTAGGGATTGAAGAAAGAAATTTAGAATGGGAAAAAGAATTTCAAATTGCTCCTCATTATGTTTATTTGGCAAATTCATCTGGAATAAAAGTTGGAATAACTAGAGGTAGCCAAGGTGTTGTAAGATGGATGGATCAAGGAGCAAGCCAAGCAATTTTATTAGCAGAAGTCCCAAATAGAAGATTTTCTGGGGATATTGAGGTGTCTTTAAAGAGATTTGTTGCTGATGTTACTAATTGGAGAAAGATGCTTTCAGGAACTCCAGATTCAGTTGATTTAGTTGCAATGAAAGAAGAACTTTCAGCTCATGTGCCTGAAGAATTAAAACAATATATTTTACCTGACAATAAAGTAACTGAAATTAGATATCCTGTAACGCAATATCCATCTAAAATTAAAAGTATAAAATTAGAAAGAACACCAATTTTAGAGGGGACGCTTTTAGGAATTAAAGGACAGTACCTTTTATTTGATGGAGATAGAGTTTTTAATATCCGTTCTCATGAAGGATTTATTTCAGAATTTTCAGTTCAGGAAATTGCCCAAGGTACTTTATTTTAACTCCATAATAAAAGGAATCCTTGCCTGAATTTTATCTCTTTTTAGGAGATTTTCAATTGGATTAGTTAGTTCAGTTTTCAATCCTAACTTCAGCATTACTAAATCAGAAATACTTGTTTCTCCTCCAAATTTTTGAGCTAATTCAGCAAATGGATCTTTCTTTTTAGGAAGAGAGATGATTCTGTAATCTTCAATTTCAGCTAAATGAACAGCAATTCCTATTGCTTTTTCAAGACCTCCGTAAGTATCAATAAGCCCAATATCTTTTGCGTCATATCCAGTCCAAACTCTCCCTTGTCCTATTTCATCTACAGCTGCAGTGCTCATATTTCTTCCTTCTCCTACATGAGTGATAAATGTTGTGTAAATATCAACTACACTTTTTTGGATTTTATCTTCTTCAAATTTAGTTAATGCTCTGTTCATTCCCATATCAGCATGCTTGTTGGTATTCACTGTGTCGATAGAAATCCCTAATTTATTTTTGTAAAGTTTTTGCAGATTAGGAATCATTCCAAATACTCCAATTGAACCTGTAAGTGTTGTGGGGTTTGCTACTATGCTATCAGCCGCACAAGCAATATAATACCCTCCACTTGCTGCATAATCTCCCATAGAAACTATTAAAGGTTTTTCTTCTTTTGCCAATACAGTTTCTCTCCAAATAACATCAGAAGCCAAAGCACTTCCTCCTGGAGAATTTACTCTTAATACTATAGCCTTTACATTTTTATCTTCTCTTGCAGTTTTTATTGCTTTAGCAGTCGTTTCTGATCCGATACTTTTCTCATCTCCTTCCCCTGAATTGATTTCTCCAGTTGCATAAATAATTGCAATTTTATTTCTGCTAATTTCTTTCTTTTCAACTTTTACATTTGAGTATTTGTTTAAAGAAATAAAGTTTAGTTTTTCTGATTTTGAAATGACTAATAAGCTATCATCAACTTGATCTTGATATAAAAGAGCGTCAACATAATGTAAATCTAAACAGCTTTTAGCATTCTCTAAGCTTAAATTATTTGCATGATTATGAATGTCAGATAAGGTCATACCTCTTTGACTTGCAATGCTGTCAAATAAATTATCAGCAAAAGAGTTGAGTAATAATTGCATTTGTTCACGGTTTGCATCACTCATTTTATCCAACATAAATGGTTCTACTGCACTTTTAAATTTACCGTGTCTTATTATTTGAACTTCAATATCTAACTTTTCTAAAAGTCCTTTGTAAAACATAATTCCTGCAGACAACCCCTTTAGTTCTACTATCCCTTCAGGGTTCAAATAAACTTTGTTAGCCACTGATGATAAATAATAGGCTGCTTGGTTGTATACTTCCGAATAAGCAATAATAGGTTTCCCGGTTTGTCTAAATTCAAGAAGTTTATTTCTAATTTCCTCAATTTGTGAAATCCCCGCACTTACATAAGAGGTGTTAATGTAGATGGCTTTAATATTGTCATCTAATTTTGCTTTTTCAATATTATCAAGTACTTGTTTTAGCTCTATAGTTGATGCTACATCACCTGATAAACTCAATCCATCAAAAGGATTTTCTGAGGAGCGTTCAACTACAGAAGTATTGGCTAAATCAATTTTCAGAATTGAATTTTCCTTTACCTTTACTTCATCTTCTGAGCTTATAATAGCAACAAATCCAATAATTAATAAAATCATTACTATTATAGATGAGATGATTCCTATAATTGTAGTTAAGATGTTTTTCAAGAAACTTTTCATAAGTTATTTGTTAAGTTAACAAAAATACAATTTTTAAATAGTTGATTTGTTCCAATCTTATTATATTTGATGACTTTAAAAATTATGAATAAAGTTTTTTTACAATTAGGCAGTAATTTAGGAGAAAGAGAACAGCTTATCTCCTTAGCAATTACTAATATAGCTACTCAAATAGGCACTATAATTTCTCAGTCAAAGATTTATGAAAGTACACCTTGGAGAGTTGATGGGCAGGAAAATTATTTAAATCAGATAATAGCAATTAAAACTGAACTTCCTGCTGATAAAGTTTTAGAGTTGGTATTGAATATTGAAAATGATTTAGGAAGGGTTAGATTGGAGAAATGGGGAGAAAGGTTGATTGATATTGATATTATTTTCTTTAATAATGAGATTATTGAAACTCCAGAACTGTGTGTTCCTCACAAGCACATGCATGAAAGAAATTTTGTTTTAGAACCCTTAAATGAAATTGCACCAGAATTTGTGCACCCTAAATATAATAAAACAATTTCTGAATTATTTGAACAATCCAAAGACACTGAAAAAGTAGCTGTTTATGCTGTATAGTCATATTGCTATTGAAGGAAATATTGGAAGTGGAAAAACTACTTTAGCCACTATGCTAGCCAATGATATGGATGCAAGATTGGTTTTGGAACAATTTGCTGACAACCCTTTTTTGCCAAAATTTTACTCTGATCCAGAAAAACATGCTTTTCCTTTAGAGCTTTTTTTTATGGCTGAAAGATATCACCAATTAAAAAACTTAAAAGAACAAGATTTGTTTAAGCCGCAAATTGTTTCGGATTATTTCTTTGTGAAATCAAAGTTGTTTGCTCAGAATAATTTAAAGAAAGATGAAATGCAACTCTTTAATCGATTGTTTGATATTATGCTTTCTTCTTTGTCAAAACCTGACTTGTTAGTGTATTTGTATTCTGATGTTGAGCGGTTACAACAAAACATTAAAAATAGAGGAAGGGATTTTGAGCAAAATATTTCTGATGAATACTTGCAAAACATTCAAGATAAATATTTAGACTTTTTGAGGAAACAAAGTGATTTCCCTGTACTTTTACTAGATGTAACTAATGTTGATTTTGTTACTGACAAAAATATCTATGATAAAATTGGTGAACTTATTTTTGTAGAATATAGTGTTGGCGTCACTAATGAAGCGTTATAGCCAATTAGAAAGGTCTCTTTCAATTAGTTTTTCCAGTTGTTTAATGTCTTCTTTATAGTATTTGTTTGTTAAGTTGTTAATGGTTTTGTTATCTATCTTTTCTGGTTTTGAATATATTGTTTTTAATATATAAGACACAATGAATTCTGGCAAATACTTACTGAACTCAATGTTTGGAATCAGATTGTTCTTTCTTAATTTCATAACAATCCAACCAGCTACCCCTTTTGGTTTCCCAGCTCCATTTGCTTTTTTAGAAGTGTTAGGTGTAAACGAATTATCCACTTCCAAAAAATCGAAAACTTCTTTACTTACTTTTTGAGGATTGCTTATTATATCTTTAAACAAAATAACTTTAATTTGATTTTCAGGAAACAAATCAATATACCTTTTCAGTTGTTGATAATAGTACCCTTTTGTTTTGTAATGATAAAGAGGACTCCAGTTTTTCTCTATTCTTTCTTCTTCTGCATTAAAAGCATCTTCAAAATTTTCAATTGGTTCTCTGTCAGCTCTTTTTGCATGTAAAAAATTTGAATAAGCGCGTTCAACTGGCTGCCTTAAAATTGCAATAATTTTCACTGCAGGTAAGTGTTCCTTTATTAAAGTTGCACAATTTTTATTGTATATATATGCAGGTGAAGCTTCACCAATAGCTGTTTCATTTTCTACTCTTTCAAACAATGAATAATACTCATCAAATGATGTTATTTTTTTTGTTTTTCTTCCTTGAAGTACGAAATCATTTTCTGTGTTAAGACTATTGAAGAACATGGGTTCTTTAATACTTGTCATAAACACATCAGGGTGTTGCTTTAGATAGGTGTACAATGAAGTTGTTGCAGCTTTCATTGCTCCAATAATTATAAAATTAGGTTTTTTAATTTCTTTCATATGTAAAAAAATAGCCCCATAAAAGGGGCTATTAATATGTTATATGTTTTGCATTATTATTTTGTTATTGCAATAAATGTTTCATTTGTTCTTAAGTTAACAAATTCTAAATCCTTAACAGCTTCTGATTTGTAAGAAACATCAGTATTAATTGCATTTGTTAAACTGCTAATTGCGGCATCATTATTTCCTGATCTTGCATTTGCAATGGCATTTAAATAATTACAAGCAGCTGTATTTTCATTGCATTTTGCTGAATTCTTTCCGTTTAATAATTGAGCTAAAGTTGCATTAAATGATTTTCCGTTTTTGTAGAATCTTGCAGCTTTTGTGTATTCCCCTTGCCTGACATCTAATACTGCTTGATTATTTTCAGTTGTATTAGCATCATTAAATAATTTTTGTGCTTTTGATAGTTGTCCTTTTCTTGCAGCAATAATTCCTTTATTTGTTAGAACATCTGAAGTCCCAACTCCTAATTCTTCAGCTTTTTCAAGGTAAGTCATAGCTTCACTAAAATTTCCTTTTGCTAAATACATACAAGCAATATTATTGTAACCTCTCCAATCATTATGTAATTCAACTGCTTTGTTGTATATAGTTGTTTGAGTAATTTCATCAGAAGTTAAGGTTGCAGAGAATAATAATTCTTTCACATCTAATTCTTCTGGTGTAGTTGTAGATAAAGTAGCAATCTCTTCATCAGTTCTTTTTGGTTGGTAAGATCTGATGATAATAGTTGCTTTTCTTAATTGTGGTAAAACATCATCTTCAAGAGCATCATAAATTTCAGCTAAATCTCTAATTTGCTGTTCTCTTACTTCAACATCAGCAATAGAATTTACAATTTTATTGATTCTTCTTTTGTCTTTTATGTTTGATCCTTGTACTATTGATTCGAAACCTTCCCAGTCTTCTCCTACTGATGTTTCAGTATATAAATCGCTATTTTTTACACCCTCAACCTTTAAAGATCTTAATAATCTTTTAGTATAATTTAAAGTGCTTTTCATTCTGTTGTCAGAAACATTATCATTCATATTTACACTTCCTTCAGGAGATGCGTAAGATATAATTTCAATTGAATGAGTTTTATATCCGTTTTTAGCGAAAGTTTTTAATGCTTTAATATCGTCATCACTTTTTTCAGTAGTTCTGATGTTTGATTGATTAACTAAAAAGTAGATTGTGGCAGTTTCTTCTAAGATTGTTTCATGCTCATATCCGTGATTGTTATTTGCTAAATCTTCAGTATCTTGAACTCTAGTTGAAGTTGCAATAACTCCATTAGCAATATTTACAGGCTCTAATACTTTTTCTTTGTCCTTTTGTTTTGCAACCGCTCTTAATTCCAAAGTTGAACTCATCATTTCATCAGAATAACTAATTACATCATTGTACTTAAAGCTACCTCCAGTTGCATTAAATATTGTTGCTTCTCCTCCAGTTGCTTCTTCACCTTGAATTGTAATTGTTTTAAATGCAGTTTCTCCTCCATTGTATACTAAAACGGGAGTAAAATCTACTGTAGCTTTTTTTGCAAAGTATTTTTCAGCAAAAGTAGCGTCTAATGATAGTGCTACTTTGCCACCATGCGCTTGTAAAGTTGGTGGAGTTGTTGTGAAACTTACTGTTTCATATTTGTTAGCCATTTTATCTAGCCCGCAACCACTAATTAAAGCTGCTGCTGCTATGATATAAAATAATTTTGACATTCTCATTTCTATTGTTTTGTTTGATTTATAATTATTGCAAAAGTAAAAAATTATTAAAGATTTTTAGGTGTATAGTTGTAGGTTTTACAAAAAAGTTGTTAGTAATTATAATTTAAGTAAAATTTTGTTAAGTTTGCTAAAAATAAAAAATATCATCATGAAAATTAAATTATCATTAATTATAGCCGTTTCAGTTTTTTCGTACAGCTTTGTATCAGCACAAAATGAGAATAAAATTAAAATGCAAGAGGCATTTAAAGACTTGACAATAGGCTTTAATTATGGCATCACAAAATTTAATGGGGATATTAGTCAGTATCCTTTTTTTGCTGCTGAACAAACAGAATTGAGGTATCAAGATTCAGATTTCCAAGAAAGAAGATTCGCATTTTCTTTTAGTTTAGAAAAGAAAATTGATAAAAATTTGTCAATCAGTATAGAAAATATTTCAGGTGAATTTGCTGGTCTAAGACGACCAAATGAATATGAAGGGAATAAAATTCATGTGCCTTATTCAAACGTTTCACCAGGAATGCCAGGTTATTTTGACGCAAAATCATCAGGAGATAAATTTGTTAACTCTTTTAATGAAACTGATATATTATTAAGTTATAATTTAAATTCTGCAATTTCAGAGTTGATCAAAAAAGAAATGCCTGAAAATTTTTCTGTTATCTTAAAAATAGGGCTTGGTTACAATGTGTACAGAAGTTTAAGAACTGATTTATATAACGATAATTATATATATAGTTTTGGCTATGATGAGCTCACTAAAAATGAATCAGATGATCCTGTTTCTGAATCTGTAATTGTTGGTGGTACTAAATTAAAGTATGAATTCGATAAGGGAGTATCTTTAGTACTAGATTATACTATTCGACTTTCTAATTCAGATAAATGGGATTCATCAATTATGGAGGGAGGACAGGGTAGAGATAGATTCTCTTTCCTATCATTTGGACTGGCTTATGATTTAGGTGAAATTAATAAAACTAAATAAATCATTAAAGCTAAAGATTAGCTATCTCTAATTAAGATTAATTTTTTCCCATATTTTCCATATAACAATACCAGTTGTAACAGATACGTTTAATGAATGTTTTGTACCAAATTGAGGTATTTCAATTACTTCATTGCAAAGGTCAATTGCCTCCTGGTCAACTCCATTTACTTCATTTCCCAATATAATCGCAATTGGTTTTTTAGGTAATTTAAATTCGTTTAGAAAAGTAGATTTATCTGCTTGTTCAATACCAACAACATAATATCCCTCTTTAATTAATTGTTTTAAAGCATCAGTTGTATTTTTAACGTATTTCCAAGTTACAGAATTAGTTGAACCCAGTGCAGCTTTACGAATTTCTTTGTTAGGAGGAGTGGCTGTTATACCGCATAGAATAATGTTCTCAATTAAAAAAGCATCAGAAGTACGAAATACAGACCCTACATTTAAAGCACTTCTCACATTGTCCAGCACAATAGTAATGGGTGTTTTGTTAGCACTTTTAAACTCCTCAATATTTATTCTTTGTAAATCTTTGTTTTTTAACTTTTTCATCACTTATATTTGTTGCAAAATTAAAGAATAAATTTTTGGCAGCTAAGAAGAAGAAAGAAAAGAAAATTACTCCCTTAATGGGACAATATAATATGATTAAAAGTAAACACCCTGGTGCTTTGCTTTTGTTCAGGATTGGTGATTTTTATGAGACTTTTGGTGAAGATGCCATAAAAACTTCAAAGATTTTAGGGATTGTACTTACTGCTCGTAACAATGGCGATTCGAAAATTGAGTTAGCAGGTTTTCCTCATCATTCTTTAGATACTTATTTGCCTAAATTAGTTAGGGCAGGAGAGAGGGTAGCTATTTGTGATCAGTTAGAAGACCCTAAAGCTACAAAAGGAATTGTAAAAAGAGGAGTTACTGAATTAGTTACTCCTGGAGTTTCTTATAATGAACTCACCTTAGAGACCAAGAAAAACAATTTTTTAGCATCCGTTTATTATGGAAAAAAGAATATTGGGGTTTCTTTTTTAGATATTTCAACAGGTGAGTTTTTAGTTGCTGAAGGTAAAGCAGATTATGTAGATAAATTATTGCAAAGCTTGAGTCCTACTGAAGTTATTTATCAGAAGAATAAAAGGAGAAAATTTGAAGAAGATTTTGGGACTTCTTTTTATACTTATATGCTAGATGATTGGGCTTTTACTCCTGATTACACGCATGATTTACTACACAAACAATTTGACACAAATTCATTAAAGGGATTTGGGATTTCAGATTTAGAAGAAGGCGTAATTGCTGCTGGAGTTGCATTGCATTATTTGAATGAAACACAACATCATCAAACAAAACACATATTAAGTATTAGTAGAATAGAAGAAGAAAAATATGTGTGGATGGACCGATTTACAATAAGAAATCTGGAGCTGTTTTATTCGCCAAATGAAGGTGCAAAAACATTGATTGATGTATTAGATGATACAAAATCAGCAATGGGAAGTAGGATGTTAAGAAGATGGCTAGCCTTGCCTTTGAAAAATGAAAAACAAATAAGTGTACGCCATAATATAGTAGAGCAAATGCTTGCTGATGATAAGCTCTCAAGTGTGCTTTCAGAGGAAATTGCTAGAATAGGAGATTTAGAACGCTTGATTTCAAAAGTAGCGACTCAAAGAATAAATCCAAGAGAATGTGGAAGGTTGAAAGATGCTTTAATTGCTTTGAAACCTATACAAGAAATTTGTAGCGCATCAGGAAAAGATTTGCAAAAATTAACAAGTAAGATAAATATTTGTAAGTCAATAAAGGATAGAATAGCAAATGAATTAAGCGACAACCCTCCAATGTTATTGCACAAAGGAAATGTTATAAAAGAAGGAGTGAATACTGAACTAGATGAGTTGCGTTCTATTCAAAATTCTGGAAAAGAGTATCTGAATAAAATGTTAGCCCGTGAGATTGAACGAACTGGAATTACTTCCTTAAAAATATCATTTAATAATGTATTTGGTTATTACTTGGAGGTGAGAAATAGGTTCAAGGATCAAGTTCCTGAGCAGTGGATAAGAAAACAAACGCTTGTAAGTGCTGAGCGCTATATTACGGAAGAACTTAAGGAATACGAACACAAGATTCTAAGCGCAGAAGGCAGAATTTCTGAAATTGAAAATCGCCTTTTTACTGAATTAGTTCAGAGTATAGCCGAACATATTCAAGAGATACAATTAAACGCTTCAATCATTTCTCAATTAGATTGTTTGCTTTCGTTTTCATCCATTGCAAACAAACATAATTATAGTAAGCCAAATGTAAATAATAGCTCGGATTTAGCAATTAAAAAAGGTAGACATGCAGTAATTGAACAGCAATTGGAAATGGGCGAGCCTTATATTCCTAATGATGTAAATTTGAATAGAGAACTGCAACAAATTATGATGATTACTGGCCCTAATATGTCGGGTAAATCAGCATTGTTAAGGCAGACTGCCTTGATTGTTCTTATGGCACAGATTGGAAGTTTTGTTCCTGCAAAATCAGCAGAAATTGGATTGGTTGATAAAATCTTTACAAGAGTAGGAGCTTCTGATAATATATCAATGGGCGAGTCTACCTTTATGGTAGAGATGAACGAAACAGCTAGTATCTTGAATAATTTATCGGAAAATAGTTTGATACTATTAGATGAGATTGGTAGAGGTACAAGTACTTATGATGGAGTCTCAATTGCCTGGGCAATTGCTGAATATCTGCATGAACACCCAACAAAAGCAAAAACATTGTTTGCTACTCATTATCATGAGCTTAATGAAATGACACAGCAGTTTGATAGGATTAAAAACTATAATGTATCAGTAAAAGAAAGTGGAAAGAATATTATCTTTATAAGAACCTTAAAAGAAGGGGGGAGTGAGCATAGTTTTGGGATACATGTTGCTAAAATGGCAGGAATGCCAAAGCAAATAGTTAAAAAAGCAGAAAAAATATTAAAGCAACTGGAATCATTAAGAGGAACGGAGAAAAATACTGAAGCAATTAGTGCTGAAAATGATATGCAACTGAGCTTTTTTAATCTTGATGATCCTATACTTGAAGAGATAAGGGAAGATATAAATAGTTTAGATATCAATACTTTAACTCCTGTAGAGGCATTAATGAAGTTGAATGAGATAAAAAAACTATTAGGAAACTAGTTTTTGATTTTGTAGTATTGAATATTTAGTTAAATTTGCCGTCCTTATTGCGAGTGTAGCTCAGGGGTAGAGCATCACCTTGCCAAGGTGGGGGTCGTGAGTTCGAATCTCATCACTCGCTCGCAAGTTCTTTAAAAAACAAAACATTTACCCTGCCCGGGTGGTGGAATTGGTAGACACGTTGGACTTAAAATCCAATGGACATTAGTCCGTACGGGTTCAAGTCCCGTCCCGGGTACATAGCGGGAGGTTATCGAAAGATAGTCTCTCGTTTTTGTTTTTAAAATTCTATAAAACACTAATACTTTGACAGATAAGTTCAATCCCTTTATTTAAAATTGGAGTTCGATACTTCTCATTATCAAAAATCAATTTTTCTTTAAATATCGAGCTAATTAATTTTTGTTTAGTATTTACTGGGTCAAAAAGCAAAACAGGAAAGAAACACTATTATTATCACTGTAACCCAAGAAAAGGATGTGTTCTAAATTATATGTTAAACCCTTGCTTGATTTATAAATTAATTACCAATTCCATCTATTTTTTTTATGCTTCATGCCATACCCCTTACGGTTAAGCATAACATTTTGCCATTTCCTATTGTTCCCCCATTTTCCTTGAGCAGGGCACATTGATGGATTGCTGCTGAAATAATAAAGATTCAAAGAGATTTCATTTGTTGCAACTGCATTAATATTGTTTAAATTAGATATATTATAATCATAGCTGTACGATAATTCCATTCCCATGTTATTCCCAATTCCCATTCTTATTCTAATAAGCGGTATGATTGATTCACTCATTAAAGATACTTTATTTTCTCCTTCTTTTATTTGACGAGACATCCTATAGAAAACTCCTCCTTCTAGTTGAATATTATTTGCAAGTGAAAGTGATAAACCAATATCATCTTTTTGTACAGAGTTGCTTCCTTGTAAAGTGTGTTTGTATGAAACTTTCCAGAAATTGAATGACTCAGTAACAACATCATTAAAAGAACCAATAAATTGACCATGAATAGTAAATTTTTGTGGGATTGTAGTTGCTTCTCCTTGGTCATTATAAAATGATTGCATTGGAGGATATAAGTGATGCCAAGCGAAACCTATAAATGAAGTATTATTTGATTTTTTATTTAATACCGAATGCTTTGTAAGAATAAAACCAAATGAAGGGTCAAGGTATGAACTTTGATTATAGAATGCAGGTAAAGCAGCATTAGATGAACTAACTGGTTTAACTGTATTGTTGAAATCATTAATTTGGTCAGAAAATACAAGTTGATTCCAATCTAAAGTATTAAAGTGTAATGTGTTTTGAAGTCCCATACTTATATAAATGCTTTTGGGTAGCTGAAAATGAAATGTCCATGGTACTATTCCTATTTCATAAGATTTAAATACAGTATTTGCTCTATCTTCAATAAAATAAATCCCACCTGTCCAATTTATTTCTCCCCCTGAAATCCTTCTTTTTTTAATATTTGAAGTAAGGTTAAATTCAATAACATTGGAATTAAAAGCCTCACTAATTCCAACCCACTGATTTCGTCTTGTAGTAAGAATTCTGAAATTCTGTTCATAGCCTGCAAGTGCAGGATTCATGTATAACATGTTTAGATCAAATTGTGAAAATGAAACATCTTGTCCTTTTGAATTAAAAGAAATTAATAGAAACAATATAAGTATTTTAGTTCTCATATTATCTTATTAAATATATTGGTCCAGTAGTCTCACCATTAATGCCTGGCCATACTGTACCATCTGTAAATCTTGCGTATATTTTCCAAATATAAGTGCCTTGTGGTAAAGGTTTGTTATCTAAAGTATTTCCTAGCCATGGGTAAATTGGTTTGCCATCTGGTACAGAAATTGCTGAAGTTTCCCATACCATATTTCCCCAAGTGTCAAATATCTGCAGATGATATGCTTTTAATGACTTACCTTTAGGTAGGAAATATGCAGGTTCTCCTGAGTTTCCATTAGGAGCTAATGCATTTGGAACATACAACCCTTTAAAGTAATCAACAAATAGTTCTGCACTATCTAGGGAAGAACAACCATTAATATCATCTTGTATAAGTAAATAAATTTCATAATAAGTGCTTCCTTGTTGATATTGATAAGTAATATAATCTGGAGTTGGAGGGCGGTTTCGTATTGAGTCCCCTGCAGTAATCCATGTAAAATTATAGGCATTATAAGACAGATTTGACCCATCCGAAGTACTAGAATATGTCCCATCAAAATAGAATTCTCCAGAATTAATTCCTGTATTGTTTGGTGGATTTGGGATAATTCGAGCTATTGGAGCAGGAGATATTGGGACTCCACTACTTAAAATAGTGTCTGTACAGTTATTATTAGTAGTAATAATTAATTCTGGGAAATAGGTATATGATTGGCCATTAATCGCATCATAATCAATACAAGGTTCAAAATCTGCTGATATAGGAGATCCATTTCCAAAATTCCAGCTATAAGAGTTTATATACAGACTATCATTAGTTAGATCATTATCTAATAATAAAGAGTTTAGATATGTATTTCCTGCTGTGTCTGCAATATAACTTTCATTAAAGAAACATATAGGCTCATTCTCACATAAGTTTCCGTTATAAGTAAATGCAGCTACAGGATTAGGATATGTTGGAATCCAAAGAGTATCAAAAAGGTAACAAGTTTTTTCTTGCTCATTTCTTAATTCAACATATAATGAATAATTATAAGGGTTTGTTAGTTGTATATCGAAATCTAGAGCACTATTTGTACTATATATAATAGGTGAATCAAAGGTATAATCAAAGTAACTTACATTATTCTGTGTTGATGAGAAATTAAGATTAATTGATGGTCCGCAAGGTGGATATTTTGATAGTATAAAAGTATCTGTATATTCTGGATTATCAATTATAATTACATTTTGAAGTAAAGTCTCTGAGCAATATGAATTTGAAGCATCACTATAAAAACTAGTATTTATTTCTAAGCTAACATTATATGTTCCTGCTGGATAGGATAAATCATTTGTGGCTAAAGTAAAACATGAGTCTAAGTTGCTTGCATCTGTTGCATTAAATAGCCAATTATATGTTGTGAAAGCATCTAAAGGGAAGATTAAACTACTTCCAAAACTTGAATTGTCACAGAAAGTTAAGTTATCATTTTCACAAATAGGATCTGTTGAAAAATCAATGTCCGGAATTGGATGGATTTCAATAGTAGATACTGTATCTGAATCAATACAATTATTTGAATCAGAAACGATAATAATAGCCTCAACAATTGCTCCTTCAAATTCATTAATATTTTGATAAAGATAGAAAGAATCTATTGAGGGAATATTTATACCATCTACATAAATCCAATTAGCACTCTCAATACCTGCGTCACTTGATGCAACAGAAGTATTGGTTAATAAGACATTTTCATTTGCACAAACATTTGTTGCTGTAAAAGATGCAATAGGAGGTGTGTTTAAATAAATAGTTGAATCTAATAAATCAGTGCAACCATTTACATCAGTAATTATCAGTAAAATATCTTGATCACCTGATGTATTGGAATATAGTATTGTGTTGTCTTCAAATGTAGAATTCGGAGGACTAGCGTTAAAATCAAAATCCCAATCCCATGAATCTACTGGAGCACCTGAAGGTGTCTGAGAGTTATCCAATATTCGAACAGAATCATTACTACATAATTTATATAATAAAGTATCAATATAAAAATCAGCTATTGGGTTTTGGTAAACATCAATAAATGAAGATGTAATATCTGTACAGCCGATACTATCTGTTACTTCTAACGTAATTATTTGATTATTTCCAAAATTATTAAAAGTAATACATGGGAATTCTAATGTATCTCCACCTGGAGTAAACGAACCAGTTGGTGATGACCATTGCCATTGAGTAATGGAGAATGTTCCCGATTCTGAAGTATGAATCCCAGTCAAGCATATAGTACCTAAGTTACAAATAGAAGTATCTGACACAATTGCTGTAGGTACTTCAGCAACTAGAACGCTATCTGTATATGTGCTATAACATAGGTTGGTGTCTGTCATTGTTAGACTCACTGTAAACCAACCGCCTGGAGCGTCAACAAATTCATATAATGGCTCGTACATAGAACTAGTAATAGTACCTACTACACCACCAACTGTATCATAGAACTCCCATAGATAAGACATGCTATCAGCATCAATACTATTTTCGGTTAAATTGATAAAATTAGTTTGTTCTCCAAAGCAAACAGTGTCAGTAGTAAATTCTGTATTAGGGTTTGCATAGACGTAAATAGAATCAGTCATTGAGTCAAAGCAGGTATCTGTAGTTAGGTAATTATATGTAGTTAGTGTAATAACATTCCATCCAGAATTTGGGAATGTATGATGAACCGTATTGCCATTTGCATCTTCAATCCCATCTAAATTAAAATCCCAACTCCAATAGTCAGTAGTACTTGAACTACCAGTGCCGTCTATAAAAGATGAATCTTCAAAGCAAACTGTATTAATTGAGGTGAAAAAAGCATTTATATTTGGTGATATATTTATAGTATCTTCAAAAGTATTAGAACAACCAAAATTATCAATAACTGTTAATCCAACAATATAATTTCCTGAGTAGTAATAAGAATTTGTTGCATCAACATAAGTTGTTATTGTATCAATATTTGTAGGGCTATCACCATAATCCCAGATCCATGTATTGACAGGCCAACTACCATCAATTGAGTTATCTCTAAAGATTGTTGTATCACCTAAACATATTGTATCTGGCACAACATAGAAGTCTGCAATTGGCAAATCGTAAACTGTAATATCATATTCTTTAGGTTCTGAACAACCATAATCTGAAAAACATGTTAATTTTATCGTCCATGTTCCTGCAGTTAGGAAAGTATGGGTTAAATTAATGGATGAGCCAGCATTTGTCCAAATTCCATTAGGATCTTTAACTTCCCAAACTCTAGAATTGATATTTTCTGGGATGTTAGTATTGCACGGCAATGGATCAATGTCAGAGTCATCAAGCCAAGTATCTTGAACTCCTATACATACATCATGCTCTATAAAATCTGTATTAGGTTTAGGATGTATAATTAATGGCACAGGACCGTTAGCGTCTTGATATACATAAATGTTAACATCCCCAGAGAGTACATTCTCAGTTCTTACAGCAACATAATAACATCCAGCATCAGTAAAAAAATGTGTATATTGGTATGGAATAATTGGTTGAGTAATAGGAGGGGTCCAAGTAGCTCCTGCCATTGGAACTCCATTTACTGGGTCATAATCAAAACACCACTGTGTTTCATTATTTGGATCGTATGTCGATAAATCAGTAAAAATAAAGTCTTCATCCTCACATCCTTCATTTTGTGATACTGTAAAGTATGAGGTTACCGTACTAGCTGTTACTATAACATCACAACAAAATGTGTCAGGTAAGCATCCATAAGTATTTGTATTGAATCCTTCAATACATATAGGATAAGTTCCAACTGTATTGTATGTTAATGAAATAGGTGGGTATGTAAAAGGAGCAAGAGTAATATTAGGGTCCGGCCAATTCATATTCGGATTACTTGGGTTACATACAGGATAATAGTCTGTAGGTCCCGGCGAACTACTAGCTGTAGCAGTTAGTGTAATATAGTCTGTATTTCCATCTGGCCCACCGGATGCAGGATCACAAGGATTAGGAAGAGGTGTTGATTCAAAGGTTCCTATATTATTTAAGATTAAATCAATTTGTTGACCCGCGTAAATATTAGTTGGTAATCCATCTGTAAAACAATTTGGAGATCCACTTGTAACAAATGCTGGTTGAGGTCTAGGGTTAATTATTATTGCATCATCAAAGAATTGAGATCCACATTGATTCTCAACTGTTAATCGTATCGTATATGTTACTGGTCCAACTCCTTGTTGTATACTATTCCATATTGAAGTTGGACCAGTAGCTGAGAATGTTGGTATTGTAATAGATGGATTACCTGGGAGATCATCCCATACTATTAGACCAGTATTATCTATTATTTCCCAATATGAATTTGTTATTACATCATAAGGTGGCAATCCAGGGATTGCTGTAGTTATTAGAGTTGGAGTTGGATCTTCAAAGCAAATACTATTCACAGTTGTAAATGAGGTTGTTGGGACATCTATAACATCTATTTGTGCAATAGCAGATGTGGCTGCATCACACCCATTTCCATTATTATAATCAACTGTTACTTGGTATTCATATAATCCTGGTGTTGTATATGTAGTTGGAGTGAATGTTGCACTTGTTGCTACGATACTATTTGTAGCAACATCAATCCATGTCCATGATGGCGCTCCTACTCCTCCTCCTCCTACTGTTACTGACAATGGTGGTGTAATTGGAGGTGAAACTCCAACACAAGCCATTTGATATGCAATAGGGGTGGAAGCTAGAATAGTAGGATCATCTTCAATTGTAATCCATATACTAGTAGACATTACACTTGCACACCCTCCAACAGAGAAGCTCACTTCACATTTATATTCATATATACCTGCTGTTCCTGTTGATACAGGTTCTGTT
>Ga0233426_10001806_pt1 | contig 18753 bp, 31 predicted proteins | sample SI_118_April2016_6_FD_179875 | JGI IMG/M metagenome (GOLD analysis project Ga0233426, IMG submission 179875) | Seawater microbial communities from Saanich Inlet, British Columbia, Canada - SI_118_April2016_10_MG | ecosystem: Environmental > Aquatic > Marine > Inlet | place: Canada: British...
CCTCAATAGATAAAATAGGGTATTTCTCTGTCCAATCTGCCCAAAAATCAACCATTTCAGCTGGCGTTAATTTCTCTCCTGTTGATTGGTGAAAATGATATACATTTTCTTCCGCATTATAAAACTCTGATGCAGCTGCATCCATAGCAATATACATATCTACTCCTGGAGTATATCCTGCTGATTCAATTGCTTTTAACACCACTTGAATTGCCTCCTCATTCGATCCTAAATTTGGAGCAAAACCTCCTTCATCACCAACATTAGTTGAATGTCCTTGGGCTTGCAATTCTGCTTTTAAATGATGAAACACTTCCGTTCCCATCTTTAATGCTTCAGCAAATGAAGTAGCGCCAACTGGCATTACCATAAATTCTTGAAAGTCGATACTATTATCAGCATGCGAACCACCATTCAAAATATTCATCATTGGAATTGGAAGCTCTCTAGCATTTACCCCTCCAATATAATTATATAATGTTTGTCCGTTTTCTTCAGCAGCAGCTTTAGCACAAGCCAAAGAAACAGCAAGCATAGCATTTGCTCCTAAATTTGCTTTGTTTGGGGTGCCATCTAAATCAATCATTTTCTGATCAATCAAGGCTTGTTCGGAAACATAAATACCTTTCAATTCCTCATTAATAGCCGTTTTAATATTCTGTACAGCTTTTAAAACTCCTTTTCCTAAATAAGTTCCTTTATCGCCATCTCTCAATTCTACAGCTTCATGTTTTCCTGTTGAAGCTCCTGAAGGAACAGCTGCTCTTCCCATCACGCCATTTTCAGTTAACACTTCAGCTTCAACTGTTGGGTTTCCTCTTGAATCTAAAATTTGGCGTGCATGTATATTTACTATTCTTCCCATTATTTAGTTTTTATAGCTTTTAATATTAGTTACAAATTCATCAAACAAGTATCTTGAGTCATGTGGTCCTGGTGATGATTCTGGGTGATACTGAACTGAAAAACAGTTCTTGTTTGTCAACTTAATTCCTTCAACAGTATCATCATTCAAATTTACATGTGTTACTTCCACATTAGGATTGTTCTTAATGTCTTCTTCTGAAATTCCAAAACCATGATTTTGAGAAGTTACCTCTGCTTTTTTAGTACTTAAATTGATTACAGGATGATTAATTCCCCTGTGACCATTGTGCATTTTATAAGTAGTTATTCCCTCAGAGAGTGCTAATGCTTGATGTCCTAAACATATTCCAAATACAGGTTTCCCATCAGCAGTAATCTTTTTCACTTCTTCAATAACCTTTGGCATTGCAGAAGGATCACCAGGACCATTCGACAAAAAGAACCCATCAGGATTCCAAGCCTTCATATCTTCATAAGAAATATGCATAGGGAATACTTGTAAGTAACAATCTCTATCCGATAAGCAAGTTAAAATATTACGCTTCACCCCTAAATCCAAAACAGCAACCCTATGAGTTGCATTTTCATCACCAACAAAATAAGGTTTTTCAGTACAAACTGATGATGACAATTCCAAACCTTCCATAGAAGGTACTTCAGCTAATAATTTAGTCAATTCAGCAATATCAGTAGTTGCAGTTGAAATAATTGCATTCATTGCTCCTTTATCACGGATGTGCCTTACTACAGCTCTTGTATCTACATCAGAAATAACAACTTTGTTTTGTTCAATAAAATAAGTTTCCAAATCTCCATCTCCTCCATCACGAGAAAAACCAGTATTAAAATTCTTGCAAATTAAACCTGCAATTTTCATATTTTCTGATTCAACTTCAGCATTATGAACACCATAATTACCAATATGAGCATTTGTAGTAATCATTAATTGCCCAAAATAGGAAGGGTCAGTAAATACCTCTTGGTAACCTGTCATCCCTGTATTGAAGCAAAGCTCACCAGTAGCTATACCATCAACCCCAACAGCTTTACCATGAAATATAGTACCATCTGCTAATAATAAAACTGCTGCTTTTTTCTTAATGTATTTCATTTGTTAATCTCTATATGTCTTTTATTCGTCAGAAGGAACATCTAAAACAATCAACCCCAACTAGGGAAAATGCTATAAATAGATATTTCTCACTCAAATTTAGTTATAAAAAAAGGATAAAACCTAAGCTTTACCCTTTTTTAAAATATTAAAAAGAAGTTATAGACTACTCTCCTTTTTCTTCTTTCTTATCAGAGTTATCAGCTACTTCTTTAGTTTCTTCTACTACAGGAGCATCTTCTGCAACTGGAGCATCTTCCACTACTACTGCTTCTTCAACAGCAGGAGCTACAGCTTCAACTTTTTTAGCTTTAGCTCTTCTTGCTTTTTTACGCTTAGGCTTATCAGTTGTATACTCTTCATTGTAATCAACTAATTCAATAAATGCCATTTGAGCATTATCTCCTAAACGATTGCTTAATTTCAAGATTCTTGTGTATCCTCCCGGTCTGTCAGCAATTTTAGCAGATACATTACCAAATAATTCAGTAATAGCTTCTTTTTGCTTTAAGTAAGAAAATACAGTTCTTCTTGAGTGAGTAGTATCCACTTTTGATTTTGAAATCAAAGGTTCAACATATACTCTTAATGCTTTCGCTTTCGCTAAAGTAGTTTTAATTCTTTTATGCTCAATTAATGAACATGCCATGTTAGCAAGCATTGCTTTTCTGTGAGCAGCTTTTCTACTTAAATGGTTAAATTTCTTTCCGTGTCTCATTGTTCTATTCGTTATCTAAATTATACTTTACAGTATCAAAACCGAAAGTCAATCCTTTTTCTTCTATTAAATCTTCTAATTCTGTAAGTGATTTCTTACCAAAGTTTCTGAATTTCAACATATCAGCTTTTTTGAAAGAAACTAATTCACCTAAAGTAAATACTTCTGCAGTTTTTAAGCAGTTTAATGCTCTTACTGATAAACCAAACTCAGTAAGTTCAGTTTTTAATAACTGACGCATATGTAAAGTATCCTCATCAAACTCTTCAACAGTATCTTCTTCTAAACTGATTTTTTCATCAGAGAATAACATAAAGTGTTGGATTAAGATTTTAGATGCTTCCGTTAATGCTTGTTTTGGCTCAATTGAACCGTCAGTAGTAATGTTTAAGTTTAATTTCTCAAAGTCAGTTTTTTGACCAACTCTGTAATTCTCAACATTATAATTTACATTTTTGATAGGAGTAAAGATAGAGTCAATAGCAATAGTTCCTATTGGCGCTTCTTCAATTTCATTTGCTTCAGCAGGAACATATCCTCTTCCTTTAGCAATTGTAAATTCCATTTCAAATGTTACCTTTTTATTCAACTCGCAAATAACTTGCTCAGGATTTAACACTTGGAAGTTAGACAAACTACTAGCTAAATCAGCAGCAGTAACTATATCCGACTTACTTACCTTTAATGTTGCAACTTCTGATTCAACTGATTCAATTTGTTGTTTAAACCTTACTTGCTTCAGGTTCAAGATAATTTCAGTAATATCTTGCACAACACCTTCAAGAGCTGAAAACTCATGCTCAACACCAGTAATTCTGATTGATGTAATAGCATACCCTTCTAAAGAAGATAATAAAACTCTTCTTAAAGCATTCCCTACCGTCAAACCATAACCTGGTTCTAACGGACGGAATTCAAAGTTTCCTTGGTTAGCAGCTTCATTAATCATTACTACCTCATCTGGCTTTTGAAAATCTAAGATTGGCATATTTTTTATTTTTTTAATTAGTCTTATTTAGAGTACAATTCAACAATTAACTGCTCCTTGATGTTTTCAGGAATTTGAAGTCTTTCAGGTGCAGCAACTACTTTACCTAATTGAGTCTCTCCATTCCATTCTAACCATTCCATTTGATTTGGATTAGCAGCAATTGAATTTGTAATTGTTTCTAAAGATTTTGAACGAGCACGAACAGAAACGATATCACCCACTTTTAATGCATAAGATGGAATGTTTACATTCACACCATTAACAGTAATATGTTTGTGCGTTACTAACTGACGAGCAGCTCTTCTTGTAGGTGCAATCCCTAAACGGAATACAACATTATCCAAACGTAATTCACACATTTGCAATAAGTTTTCACCTGTAACTCCTTTTCTTCTAAGTGCTTCTTTAAATAAGTTAGAGAATTGTTTCTCTAAAATACCGTAAGTAAACTTAGCTTTTTGTTTTTCCATTAACTGCACACCATATTCGGATTGTTTACCTCTCCTTCTTTGGTTACCGTGTTGTCCTGGACCGTAAGCTTTTTTAGCTAATGCTTTATCTGGGCCAAAAATTGGTTCTCCAAATCTTCTTGCAATTCTTGATGTTGGGCCTGTATATCTTGCCATGTTTTTATCTTAATTATAAATATATTAAACTCTTCTCTTTTTCGGTGGACGACATCCATTATGTGGTAATGTAGTAACATCTACAATCTCAGTAACAATGATACCAGAATTATGAATCGTTCTGATAGCAGATTCTCTACCTTGACCAGGTCCTTTAACATACACCTTTACTCTTTTTAGTCCTTTTTCAAGAGCTACTTTAGAGCAATCCTCAGCAGCCATTTGTGCAGCATAAGGAGTATTCTTTTTTGAACCTCTAAATCCCATTTTACCAGCTGAAGACCAAGAAATAACTTGTCCTCCTTTATTGGTAAGTGAAATTATGATGTTATTAAAAGTTGCCTGAATGTGCGCTTGCCCTTCAGCTTCAACTCTTACCGTGTTCTTTTTTGTTGTTTTAGCCATAATTATTTATCTACTATTTCTTTTTATTAGCAACAGTTTTTCTTTTCCCTTTTCTGGTTCTAGAATTATTTTTTGTTCTTTGCCCTCTTAAAGGAAGTCCCATTCTGTGACGAATACCTCTGTAACATCCAATGTCCATTAATCGCTTAATGTTCATCTTTGTTTCAGCTCTTAACTCACCTTCAACAGTGAATCTCTCGCCAATGATCTCTCTAATTGCATTTGTTTGCTCATCCGTCCAATCTTGAACTTTGATGTCATGAGAAACGTTTGCTTCATCTAAAATTGCTACCGCAAAAGATGGACCAATTCCATAAATGTAAGTTAATCCAATAACTCCTCTTTTATTTTTTGGTAAATCAATACCTTTAATTCTTGCCATTCTTAACCTTGTCTTTGTTTATATCTTGGGTTCTTCTTATTAATTACATAAACTCGTCCTTTTCTTTTGACGATCTTGCAATCTTCACTTCTTTTTTTTACTGATGCTCGTACTTTCATTTTTTTTTAGTTTATTAGTACCTATACGTTATTCTTCCTTTTGTCAAATCATATGGTGACATCTCCATCTTTACTTTATCACCTGGCAATAGTTTAATATAAAACTTTCTCATCTTACCAGAAATATGTGCGACAACAATATGCCCATTTTCTAATTCTACACGAAACATAGCATTTGACAATGCTTGTGTTATCGTTCCATCCAATTCTATATTAGCTTGTTTAGCCATTTATCTTTTTTTCTATTTCTTCAAAACTTGATAATATTTCTGCCTTTCCCTTTCGAACTACAATTGTATGTTCAAAATGTGCCGATGGTTTATTATCAATAGTTGTTATTGTCCACCCATCATTGTGTTGCAAAATACGCCTAGTTCCCATATTAATCATTGGCTCAATCGCAATAACTAATCCTTCTTTAAGCATAACCCCCTTTCCTCTTCTTCCGTAATTAGGAACTTCAGGACTTTCATGTAGATTTTCACCTACACCATGCCCAACCAATTCTCTAACTACACCATATCCAAAGCTTTCAGCATGTTGCTGTACAGCATAACCAATATCACCAATTCTATTTCCAGCTACTGCTTGTTCAATTCCTTTATAAAGCGACTCTTTCGTTACTTTAAGTAATTGTTTTGTTTCAGCATCTACTTCACCAACTTCATAGGTAAAAGCAGAATCACCATAATAGCCATTCATCACTACTCCACAATCCACCGATAAAATTTCGCCATTTTCAAGAACTCTATCATTTGGGATACCATGTACTACCTGATCATTTGGCGACATACATAATGTATTTGGAAATCCACTATAGCCTTTAAAAGCTGGAACTCCTCCATTATCCCTGATAAACTCTTCAGCAATTTTATCTAATGCTAGGGTAGTTATCCCTGGTTTTATCAGCCCTGCTATCTCAGCATGGGTTTTTGCAACTAATAAAGAACTATTTCTTATTAAATCAATCTCTTCTTCTGTCTTATAATAAATCATAATATTTTATGATTACATCATATTTCCAGAAGACTTTCCTTTTATCCTTCCTGAATCCATTAATCCATCATAATGACGCATTAATAAATGACTCTCAATTTGTTGTAATGTATCCAACACTACACCTACTAAAATCAATAATGAAGTTCCTCCATAAAACTGAGCAAACTGCATATTAACTCCTCCTGCCATAGCAAATGCTGGCAAAATAGCTACAGCACCTAAAAATAAAGATCCTGGTAAAGTAATTCTTGACATTACAGCATCTAAATAATCAGCAGTAGATCTTCCTGGTTTTACACCTGGAATAAATCCTCCATTCTTTTTCATATCATCAGCCATTTGGTTAGGATTAACCGTAATAGCTGTGTAAAAATAAGTAAATAATACAATCATTACAAAGAACATAAAGTTGTACCAGAATCCTCCAAAATCAGTAAGTACTGCAGCAACACCCTGTAAACTTTCGTTTTCAGAAAAACCAACCAATGTAATAGGTACAAACATAATTGCTTGTGCAAAGATAATTGGCATTACTCCTGCTGCATTTACTTTTAAAGGAATGAATTGTCTAACTCCTCCGTATTGTTTATTTCCAACGACTCTTTTAGCATACTGTACAGGAATTCTTCTTGTACCTTGCACTAAAAGGATAGTAATTAAGATTACAAATAATAAAGCTAACATTTCAACCAAGAAGATAACTAAACCACCTCCTGCTGAACCTAAAGCAGAAACAAATTCTTGCATTAATGATTGTGGTAAACCAGCAATAATACCAATCATAATTAATAATGAAATACCATTACCAATTCCTCTATCCGTAATTTTTTCACCTAACCACATTACGAACATAGTACCCGTTACCAATATAATAATTGATGACAACCAAAACGCTCCTGGATCAAGTAAGAAAGCTGAATCCGGTAATGTTGCTTTTAAGTTAGCAATATAACCAGGCGCTTGTCCTGCAGTGATTAAGATAGTTAAATACCTAGTAATGTTGTTTATTTTTCTTCTACCACTTTCTCCTTCTTTTTGTAATTTCTGGAAATATGGTACAGCCATTCCCATTAATTGAATTACAATAGAAGCAGAGATATAAGGCATAATACCCAAAGCGAAAATAGACGCTTGTGAGAATGCACCCCCAGTAAACATATTTAATAGACCTAAAAGACCATCTGCAGTTTGGTCCTGTAAAGCTGAAAGCTGTGCAGGATCAACACCAGGGATTACAACAAAAGAACCTAATCTATAAATAGCTAAAATTCCTAATGTAGTCAAGATTCGATTTCTCAAATCTTCAATTCCCCAAATATTCTTTATTGTTTCTATTAACTTTTTCATCTTACTTTTCTATAACAGTTGCAGTTCCACCAGCTTTTTCAATAGCAGCTTTTGCAGTTTCAGAAAATGCATTAACAGTAATATCTAACTTAGCTGTTAACTCACCTCTTCCTAAAATTTTCACTAAATCATTTTTTTGTACAAGACCATTGTCCATCAAATCTTGTTTAACAATAGTTCCAGTCAATTTTTTTGAATCAACTAAAGCTTGTATAGTATCCAAGTTCACACCATTGTACTCTACTCTGTTTGGATTCGTAAATCCAAACTTAGGTACTCTTCTTTGTAATGGTTGTTGCCCCCCTTCAAATCCAATTTTCTTAGAATATCCTGAACGAGATTTCTGACCATTATGACCTCTAGTAGATGTACCTCCTTTCTTAGATCCTTCTCCTCTACCAACTCTTTTAGTACTTTTTATTGACCCTTTTGCAGGTTTTAAATTGTGTAATTCCATATCTGATATTATTCTACTACAGTTATTAAGTGCTTAATTTTAGCAACCATCCCTAAAATTTGTGGTGTAGCATTGTGCTCCACTACTGCATTCATCTTTCTTAAGCCTAAAGCATCTAAAGTTCTCTTTTGATCTTTTGGTCTTCCAATTCTACTTCTAACTTGTTTAATTTTAATCTTATCCATGATGATTATATTATCCGTTAAATACTTGATCCATTGTTATCCCTCTTTGCATTGCAATTGTTCTTGCATCTCTCAATTCTAATAAAGCTTTTAAAGTTGCTTTCACTAAGTTATGAGGATTAGAAGAACCTTTAGATTTTGCCAATACATCTTTTACTCCAGCACTCTCTAATACCGCACGCATTGCACCCCCTGCTTTTACTCCTGTACCATGTGATGCAGGCTTAATTAAAACTTGAGATCCACTGAACTTAGCAGTTTGTTCATGAGGAATTGTTCCTTTATAAACAGGAACTCTTACTAAATTCTTTTTGGCAGCATCAATTGCTTTAGCAATAGCAGTAGCAACATCTTTCGATTTTCCTAAACCAATACCAACAATACTTTTTTCATCACCAACTACAACAATAGCTGAAAATCCGAAAGCTCTACCCCCTTTAGTAACTTTCACTACTCTTTGTACTCCAACTAATCTGTCTTTCAACTCGATATCGCCAGAGATTTTTACTCTTTTATTTTGTGCTAATTTTAACATATCTAATTCTTAAAATTTTAATCCTGCTTCACGAGCTGAATCAGCCAATGCTTTAACTCTACCATGGTATAAAAACCCTCCTCTATCAAAAACTACAGTTTCAACTCCAGCTTTTTTTGCATTATCGGCAATTAATTTACCAACTACAGATGCTTGTTCAGTTTTTGTACCTTTTGCTTCTTTAGAAGAAGCAGATGCAAGTGTGTTTCCATTTACATCGTCAATAACTTGAGCATAAATTTCTTTATTTGACCTGAAAATTGCTAATCTTGGTCTTTCAGAAGTACCAGAAACTTTCTTTCTGATCGTATATCTTACTCTTTGTCTAGAATCTTTTTTTGATTGTATCATCTTATTATCTTATTTTAACTTGCAGCTGTTTTACCAGCTTTCTTTCTAACGTATTCATCCACATATCTAATTCCTTTTCCTTTATACGGCTCAGGTTTTCTCTCAGCTCTGATACGGGCAGCAACAGCTCCAACTAATTGTTTATCCGTTCCCGAAATAGTTATCATTGGTGCCTTTCCTTTTTCAGTTTCAGCAACAACTTTAACTTCTGGAGCAATATCAAATACAATATTATGTGAATAACCTGTTGAGATGTCTAAAGTATTACCTTGAGTTGTAGCTCTATACCCTACTCCTCTTAATTCTAATTTTTTAGAATAACCTTTAGTTACACCTTCAATCATATTTGCGATTAAAGCTCTGTATAAACCGTGCTTTGATCTATGATCTTTATGGTCAGACTCTCTTGTAAATGTAATTACATTATCAGCAATTGTTACTGTAACACTTGCATCAATATCTTGAGAAAGCTCACCTAATTTTCCTTTTACCGTTACAACAGTTCCTTCTTGAGTTACAGTAACTCCTTCAGTAATTGTTATTGGGTTTTTTCCTATTCTTGACATTTCTTTATCTTATTAATATACGTGACAAATAACTTCACCACCAACATTTAAATTTCTTGCTTCTTTATCAGTAATAACACCTTTTGAAGTAGAAAGAATAGCAATACCTAAACCATTAATTACTCTTGGTAATGTTTTAGAGTCAGCATACTTTCTAAGTCCTGGTTTACTAATTCTTGTGATTTTTTTAATTGCCGGTAATTTTGTTTGTGCATTATACTTCAATGCAACTTTAATATTACCTTGATTATTTGCAGTTTCTTCAAATTTATACTTAAGGATATATCCTTTATCATGAAGAATTTGCGTAATCGCTTTTTTCATATTAGATGCAGGGATTTCAACTACTTTGTGTCCTGCCATCTGAGCATTTCTAACTCTTGTTAAATAATCTGCTATTGGGTCTGTAAACATCTTTTCTTATTCTTTATTAAATTACCAACTTGCTTTTTTCACTCCTGGAATTAATCCAAAATTTGCCATTTCTCTAAACATAACACGAGAGATACCAAACTGTCTCATATACCCTTTAGGTCTTCCTGTAAGTTTACATCTGTTGTGCATACGAACAGGAGATGCGTTTTTAGGTAATTTTTGTAATCCTTCATAATCACCTGCAGCTTTTAATGCAGCTCTTTTATCAGCATACTTAGCAACACATTTAGCTCTTTTTACCTCACGGGCTTTCATTGATTCTTTTGCCATGTCTTATTTTTTAAATGGTAAACCTAACTCTCTGAATAGTGCCAAAGCATCTGCATCAGAATTAGTATCTGTAACAAAAGTTACATCCATACCCGTTATCTTGTTAATTTTATCAATACTAATTTCTGGGAAAGCAATTTGCTCTTTAATCCCATAAGTATAATTTCCTCTTCCGTCAAATCCTTTAACTGGAATTCCAGCAAAATCACGAACCCTTGGTAAAGTTGAAGTAACAAATCTATCTAAGAATTCATACATTTGATCTCCTCTTAAAGTTACTCTAACACCAACAGGCATTCCTTTTCTTAACTTAAAGTTCGAGATATCTTTAGTAGATTTAGTAAGCACAGCTTTCTGACCTGTAATCATAGTCATTTCGTTTTGTGCTGCTTCAATTTGTTTTTTATCAGATGCTGCACTACCGATACCTTGGTTAAGACAAATCTTAACTAATTTTGGCACTTGCATTACCGATTTATAGTTCCCTTTAAGGTTGTTTACAACCTCAGTTTGGTACTTTTTCTTTAATCTTGGTGTGTATTCCATTATATAATTACTTCTCCTGAGTTCTTAGAATATCTAACTATTTTACCTGACTTTTCATCCACCTTTCTTCCTATTTTAGTAGCTTCACCTGATTTAGGATCAATCAATACTAAGTTAGAAATATGAATTTTAGCCTCTTGCTTTACAATTCCTCCTTGTGGACTAGCAGCATTTGGTTTTGTATGCTTTGATACTAAATTAGCACCTTCAACCATTGCTCTGTTTTCCGTAGGATATACTTTAATAACTTTACCCTTTACTCCTTTAGAGTTTCCAGTAGTTACTATAACTGTATCATTCTTTTTTATCTTAATTTTCGTCATTTTCCTTAATTTATAACACCTCTGGTGCTAATGAAACAACCTTCATAAAATCATTGTCACGTAATTCTCTAGCAACAGGGCCGAATACACGAGTACCTTTCATTTGTCCGTTTTCATCAATAATAACGCAAGCGTTATCACCAAAACGAATATATGAACCGTCAGGTCTTCTTACCTCTTTTCTAGTTCTTATAACAACAGCTTTTACAACCTGTCCTTTTTTAATATTTCCTGAAGGCATAGCATGTTTTACTGTACCTACAATTTTATCACCAACTGAAGCGTAACGTTTTTTTGTTCCTCCTAATACTCTAATACAAAGGATTTCTTTCGCACCGCTATTGTCAGCTACTTTTAGTCTTGATTCTTGTTGTATCATTATTTAGCTCTTTCTATAATTTCTACTAGTCTCCAGTTTTTACTTTTACTCAAAGGTCTTGTTTCCATGATTCTAACAGTATCACCCTCATTACAAGAGTTTTCTTCATCATGAGCTACAAACTTTGAAGTTTTCTTCAAAAACTTACCATATAAAGCATGTTTCACCTTTCTTTCGATAGCAACAACAATAGATTTCTCCATTTTGTTTGAGGTAACAACACCTATTCTTTCTTTTCTTTCTTTTCTTTCCATCTTTTTTATTTTGAAGTATTTCTTCTTTTTGAAAGTTCTGTCATCACTCTTGCAATCATTTTTCTTGTAAATTTGATTTGCAAAGGGTTCTCCATTGGAGAAACTGCATGACTCATTTTCATTTTAATTAACTTCTCTCTTTCAGTCGCTAAAAGATCTTGAAGTTCGTTTTCTGGCATATCTGTTAATACTTGTGCTTTCATCTCTTATTAGTTTTGTAAATCTCTTCTGACTACAAATTTAGTTTTGATTGGTAATTTTTGTGCTGCTAAACGTAATGCTTCTTTTGCAGTTTCTATATCTACACCATCACATTCAAAAAGCATTCTTCCTGGACTTATAGTTGCTGCCCAATATTCTGGAGCACCTTTACCTTTACCCATCCTTACCTCTGCAGGTTTTTTAGTAATTGGTTTGTCAGGGAAAATTCTTATCCAAACTTGACCTTGTCTTTTCATATGACGAGTAACTGCAATACGAGCTGCTTCAATCTGACGAGCAGTCATCCAACATTCCTCAAGAGCTTTAATTCCGAAAGACCCGAAAGACAACTGGTGTCCTCTTTGAGCATTACCTTTCATCTTGCCCTTTTGCATCTTTCTGAATTTTGTTTTCTTTGGTTGTAACATTTCTTAATTCTTTTCTAAGTTCTAAAAACTATCTTCTTCTATTATTTGGTTTACCTCCTCCTGATTTTTTCTTAGGAGCTCTAAAATGCGCCATTAAGTCAGGTTTACCATAAATCTCACCTCTACAAATCCATACTTTAATTCCGATAACACCATATTGAGTGTGTGCTTCAGCTAAAGAGTAATCGATATCAGCTCTAAATGTATGTAATGGAGTTCTACCATCTTTCATCATTTCAGAACGAGCCATCTCAGCACCATTTAATCTACCAGAGATTTGAACTTTAATTCCTTCAGCCCCCATTCTCATTGTAGATGCAATCGCCATTTTAGTAGCTCTCTTATAAGAAACTCTACCTTCAACTTGTCTTGCGATACTATCAGCTACTAAAGTAGCTTCTAGCTCTGGTCTTTTTACTTCAAAAATATTAATTTGAATATCTTTGTTAGTAATCTTTTTAATTTCCTCTTTTAAAGTCTCAACTTCTTGTCCTCCTTTACCAATAATGATACCAGGACGAGCTGTATGTATAGTAATAGTTACTAATTTTAAAGTTCTTTCAATAGCAATTTTAGAAACACTTCCTTTTGCTAATCTAACTCTTAAGTATTTTCTGATTTTAGCATCACCTGCTAATTTATCACCAAAATCATTACCTCCATACCAGTTTGAATCCCATCCTCTGATAAGACCTAATCTATTCCCAATTGGGTTTGTCTTTTGTCCCATATTACTGTTTTGTGTCGTTTATTCTACTATCTACCACTAAAGTAACATGGTTAGATCTTTTTCTAATTCTGTGCGCTCTACCTTGTGGAGCTGGTTGAACTCTTTTAAGCATTCTTGCGCTATCCACTTTTACTTCAGAAACATAAAGATTAGCTTCATCCATTCTTTTTCCTTCATTTTTAGCTTCCCAATTTGCTAAAGCTGACAACAAAAGTTTCTCCATTCTACCTGAAGCTTCTTTTGGGTTTAACTTTAGTTCAGCCAATGCTTTATCAGCATCCATACCTCTAATTAAGTCAGCTATCAACCTCATTTTTCTTGGTGAAGTTGGACAGTTATTCAACTTAGCAAAAGCGATTTTTTTTCTCGCTTCCTTCATTGCATCTGCTTTTATTCTTTTTCTAGCTCCCATTTACTTATTTTTTTCTATTAGCTCCATGACCTCTAAAAGTCCTTGTTGGAGAAAATTCACCTAATTTATGTCCTACCATATTTTCAGTTACAAACACAGGAATGAATTGTCTTCCATTATGCACTGCAATTGTTTTTCCAACGAAATCAGGAGATATCATAGATGCTCTCGACCAAGTTTTAATTACTGAATTTTTTCCCGACTCATTCATTGCATCAACTTTTTTCTGCAATTTATAATGAATAAATGGTCCTTTTTTTAACGATCTAGCCATGAATTATTTCTTTTTTCTTCTTTCGATTATATACTTATCAGAAGCTTTCTTCTTATCTCTTGTCTTAAATCCTTTAGCAGGTACACCATTTTTATTTCTTGGTAAACCTCCAGAGTGTTTTCCTTCACCCCCACCCATTGGATGATCAACTGGATTCTTAATTGTTGCTCTAACATTTGGTCTTCTACCTTGCCATCTACTTCTTCCTGCTTTACCAGAAACTTGTAATTGATGTTGAGGATTAGATACTGAACCAATAGTAGCTAAACAAGTAACTAAAATTCTTCTAATTTCTCCTGATGCTAATTTTACAGTAGCATATTTTCCATCTCTTGCCATAAGTTGTGCATATGATCCTGCACTTCTTACTAATATAGCTCCTTGCCCTGGTTTCAATTCAACATTATGAATTACTGTACCTAAAGGTATTTCACTTAAAGGCAAAGTGTTTCCAACCTTAATTGCTGCATCTTTAGCGGAAAGCACTTCCATTCCTACTTCTAAACCTGCAGGAGCAATCATATATCTTTTTTCACCATCAACATAGTTCAATAAAGCAATATTAGCTGTTCTGTTCGGATCATATTCAATAGTAGCAACTTTTGCAGGGATACCAAATTTATCTCTTTTGAAATCAATTATTCTGTATCTCTTTTTATGACCACCACCGATATTCTCGATCGTCATCTTACCAGTATCGTTTCTACCCCCCGATCTTTTCTTTTTCGCTAATAAACTCTTTTCCGGTCTTGATGTAGTAATCTCTTCAAAAGTGATTGCTACTTTATGTCTCTGACCAGGAGTTGTTGGGTTAAATTTTCTTAATGCCATTTTTCTCTAATTAAATGTTACTATAAAAATCTATAGAATCTCCTTCAGCTAATGTTACTATTGCCTTTTTGTAAGTTGCTGTTTTACCAACAACCATACCAGACTTAGTTCCTCTTGCTCTTTTCTTTCCTATACAAACCATAGTTCTAACTGAATCAACTGCTACATCATACATCTCTTCAACAGCCTTTTTGATTTCAATTTTATTTGCTTTTCTTTCTACGACAAATGCAAAACGATTATATTTCTCGCTAGCGTCTGTCATCTTTTCGGTAATTACCGGTTTTTTTATAATACTCATCAGTTAAATATTAAAAATTCTTCACTATTTCGTTAATTGTTGACTCCATAATCATCAATTTGTTGGCGTTCATAACATCATAAGTGTTTAACTCTGAAGCTAATACTACTTTCGCCTTCTTCAAATTACGGGAAGACAAAAATATATTATTATTTGATTCAGCAAGCACTAATAAGGTTTTATTATCAAGTTGATCAAAATTAGTTAAAAAGTCCATGTATGACTTAGTCTTTGGAGCATCAAAAGAGAAGTCTTCTAACACAATGATGTTCTTATCTTTAGCCATGTAAGATAAAGCAGATTTACGTGCTAAACGCTTCACTTTTTTATTTACTTTGAAGTCATATTTTCTTGGTCTTGGTCCAAAAACTCTACCCCCACCTCTAAACAAAGGATTTTTGATATCACCAACTCTGGCTGCACCACTTCCTTTTTGCTTTCTTAACTTTCTTCTACTACCTTTAACGTCACCTCTTTCTTTGGCTTTATGCGTACCAAGTCTTTGGGCTGCTAAATATTGTTTCACATCTAAATAAATTGCATGATCGTTTGGCTCAACACCAAATACATCTTCACTTAGATCAACTTTTTTAGTAGTTTCTTTTCCTGTAATGTTATGTACTGCTACTTTCATTATTTCTCTATTGTTATGTATGAATTATTCGCTCCAGGAACAGCTCCCTTTACTACTATCATATTTTTATCTGTTAAAACTTTTAGTACTTGTAAGTTTTCAACTTTAACTCTTTCATTACCCATTTGTCCTGCCATTCGCATTCCTTTGAATACTCTTGCTGGATAAGAAGCTGCACCAATAGAACCTGGAGCACGCAATCTGTTATGCTGTCCGTGAGTTGCATCACCAACACCTCTAAAGTTATGACGCTTAACTACCCCTTGGAAACCTTTACCTTTAGAAGTACCAGTAACTGCTACATAGTCACCTTCTTCAAAAATATCAACACATAAAACATCACCTAAAGCAACATCTGAATCTGCTGGAAATTCAACTAGTTTTTTCAAAGGAGTTGAATCAGCTTTTTTGAAATGACCTAAAGCAGCTTTAGAAACTCTACTTTCTTTTTGTTCAGCAAAACCTAATTGAATAGCATTGTAACCATCCACTTCTTCAGTTTTTACTTGAGTAACCTTACAAGGTCCTACTTCTAATATTGTACATGGAATATTCTTACCTTCTTCAGAGAAGATAGATGTCATTCCTACTTTTTTACCTATTAAACCTGGCATCTTTTTCTTTTTTTAAATTACTTTAATTTCAACATGAACTCCACTTGGCAACTCTAACTTCATCAAAGCATCAATTGTTTTTGATGATGAACTATAAATGTCCATTAATCTTTTATGATTAGCTAATTGGAATTGCTCTCTAGCTTGCTTATTTACGTGAGGTGAACGCAATACTGTATAAATTTTCTTGTGCGTTGGTAATGGAATTGGACCACTAACAATTGCTCCTGAACTTTTTACAGTCTTAACGATTTTCTCAGCTGATTGATCTACTAATGTATGATCAAACGATTTTAATTTTATTCTAACTTTCTGTGCCATAGCTCTATTAATTATTCTCCTTTAATTTTCTTAATTACATCTTCCGAAATATTTTTTGGTGCTTCAACAAAATCAAAGAATTCCATTGTTGAAGTTGCTCTTCCTGAAGTAATTGTTCTTAAATCTGTAATGTATCCGAACATTTCTGACAATGGCACTTTTGCAGTAACAACTTTTGCACCTCCTTTGTCTTCCATTCCTTCAACTTGTCCTCTTCTTCTATTTAAATCTCCAATTACATCTCCCATGTTTATTTCAGGAGTGATAACAGATAATTTCATAATTGGTTCAAGAATTTTAGGGCCTGCTAGTTTACAAGCAGTTTTAAATGCAATCTTAGCACATAATTCAAAAGACAATGCATCAGAATCCACATCATGGTAAGAACCATCATACAACCTTACTTTCAATGTATTCAATGGGAAACCAGCTAATACTCCATTAACCATGGCCATTTTAAATCCTTTCTCAACTGAAGGAATAAATTCCTTAGGAATATTACCCCCTTTAATCATATTCTCAAATTGCAAACCTTCACCTTCAAAGTCAGCATCAACAGGAGATAATTCAAATTTAATATCAGCAAATTTACCTCTACCCCCTGATTGTTTTTTAAACACTTCTCTATGATCAACTGCAGTAGTAATTGACTCCTTATATGCTACCTGAGGAGCACCTTGATTACATTCTACACCAAACTCACGTTTTAATCTATCCATAATGATTTCCAAGTGTAACTCACCCATTCCTGAGATAATTGTTTGACCTGAATCTTCATCAGTTTTAACTGAAAATGTAGGATCTTCTTCAGCTAACTTCCCTAAAGAAACACCTAATTTATCTAAATCTTTTTGAGTTTTTGGCTCAATAGCAATACCAATTACTGGGTCTGGAAAATCCATAGACTCCAATACGATAGGATTTTTCAAATCACATAAAGTATCTCCAGTTCTAATATCTTTAAATCCAACTAAAGCTGCAATATCTCCAGCTTGTAATTTATCAATTTGATTTTGTTTATTCGCATGCATTTGGTAGATACGAGAGATTCTCTCTTTTTTACCAGTTCTTGAATTATGCACAAAAGTACCTTGATCCAAGAAACCAGAATACGCTCTTGTAAAGCATAAACGACCTACATAAGGATCAGTTGCAATTTTAAAAGCTAAGGCAGAGAAAGGAGCTTCAATAGAAGGCTTTCTACTTTCTTCAGCATCAGTATCAGGGTTTTTCCCAATAATTGCTTCAACATCAAGTGGAGAAGGTAAAATTTCCATTACCATATCCAACATTGCTTGTACTCCTTTATTTTTAAATGCAGAACCACACATCATAGGAATTACTTTCCCTGAAATAGTAGCTTCTCTTAAAGCCGCTAAAATCTCAGCTTCAGTTAAAGAATTTTCATCTTCAAAATATTTTTCCATTAATGACTCATCAAACTCAGCTACAGCCTCTAACAACTGCCCTCTGCATTCTCTTGCTTCATCAATAATATCTGCAGGGATTTCAACTTCTTTAAAAGTCATTCCATGATCATCCTCATTCCAAACAATACCTTTAAAGTTGATTAAATCAACAACACCTTTAAATTCATCTTCAGCTCCAATAGGAATCTGTAATGGTAATGCGTGAGAACCTAACATTTCTTTTACTTGACGACAAACTTTTAAAAAGTCAGCACCTTGACGGTCCATCTTATTTACAAAACCAATTCTTGGCACATTGTAATTATCAGCTAATCTCCAGTTAGTTTCTGATTGTGGCTCAACACCATCAACAGCAGAAAATAAGAAAACTAAACCATCTAATACTCTTAATGATCTGTTTACTTCAACAGTAAAATCTACGTGACCAGGAGTGTCAATAATATTAACATGGTAATCATCACCTCTATACCCCCAAGTTAAAGTAGTAGCAGCAGAAGTAATTGTAATTCCTCTTTCTTGCTCTTGCTCCATCCAATCCATTGTAGCAGCACCATCATGCACTTCTCCAATTTTATGAGAAACTCCTCCATAATAAAGGATTCTTTCAGTAGTAGTGGTTTTTCCAGCATCAATGTGAGCTGCAATACCAATATTTCTTGTATAATTTAAATCTCTTGCCATTTCTAATTAAAATCTAAAGTGTGAAAATGC
>Ga0233426_10001807_pt1 | contig 18733 bp, 19 predicted proteins | sample SI_118_April2016_6_FD_179875 | JGI IMG/M metagenome (GOLD analysis project Ga0233426, IMG submission 179875) | Seawater microbial communities from Saanich Inlet, British Columbia, Canada - SI_118_April2016_10_MG | ecosystem: Environmental > Aquatic > Marine > Inlet | place: Canada: British...
GGTCAGACTGGGAAACAAAAGGCTCGCGCGGTTAGCGAGTGTTGATGTATCAAGGGGGCCGTGCTCTGATAAAACGCGCAAGACTCGCCATTGTTGTTCGGTAATGCCCGTTTCGGCCAACATGTCCCGAATGGGGGCCATCACACCTTCACGTGCGCGGATCAACGCAATTGGCAAAGAGCGCGAAGTTGATGGAAGCTTGGCAGTCATGGACGTACTCTTTTTTGCGGTATCAGGGCCTTTGCTGACAACTCAGGCTTGACAATGCAAGGTACACTTATTTAACTTGATAACAATTAACATGTTAAGGAAAAAGCATGCCGCACTTCCACATAGAGTATTCGGCCAATCTCGAAGCGGTTGTCGATGTCGGTCAGCTTTGCGAAGCGATCCGTGTTGAAGCGGCTGCAATTGCGACGTTCCCAACCGCTGGCATCCGTGTGCGTGCGACGCAGGTCGATCACTATGCGATTGCGGATGGTGATGCAAAACATGGGTTCATCGACGTGTCTGTTCGTATCCGCGAGGGCCGCTCTGAGGATGTGAAACGCGACGCAATTGAACGTATTTTCGAGGTGCTCAAGACATTCATGGCACCCGCGATGGCAACGCGCTCTATCGCGTTATCCGCAGAACTGCGTGACATTGATGCGCATTTATCGCCAAAATTTGGAAACATTAGGGTTCATCTGGAGGACACCGCATGACTGCGCTCGACGACAATATCAAGAAGCTAATGGGTTACCTTGACCGTTTCCGCACCACTGGTATCCAAAACCGAATCGCTGGCAAGGATGTTGCGGGCAGCGGTGGTGTTTTTCAAACGACATCACCTGTGGATAAGAGCGTTATTTGTGACGTCGCGCATGGCACGGCAGATGATATCGACAAAGCGGCACAAGCGGCGTCTGACGCGTTTGCTGGATGGCGTGATATGCCTGCATTGGAACGTAAGAAAATTCTGATCAAAGTCGCAGAAGGTATTGAGGCCCGCGCAGAAGAGATCGCGCTGTGCGAATGCTGGGACACAGGTCAAACGATAAAGTTCATGTCCAAAGCGGCCCTGCGCGGGGCTGAGAACTTTCGTTATTTCGCGGATCAAGTTGTTCAGGCACGCGATGGCCAGCATTTGCAGTCCCCCACATTAATGAATGTCACAACGCGTAAACCGATCGGGCCTGTTGGTGTGATCACGCCGTGGAACACGCCGTTTATGCTCTCCACATGGAAAATCGCGCCAGCGCTTGCCGCTGGATGTACGGTCGTTCACAAACCTGCCGAAGCTTCACCATTGACGGCGCGTTTGCTGGTCGAAATTGCAGAAGAAGCAGGTTTGCCGCCCGGTGTTTTGAACACCGTCAACGGCTTTGGCGAAGGTGCGGGCAAAGCCCTTTGCGAACACCCCAAAATCAAGGCAATCGCCTTTGTTGGGGAAAGCAGCACGGGATCGCTGATCACCAAGCAGGGTGCGGATACGCTGAAACGCAACCATCTCGAACTTGGCGGCAAAAACCCTGTCATCGTGTTTGACGATGCAGACTTAGAACGTGCGCTGGATGCTGTGATCTTTATGATCTTTTCGATCAATGGTGAGCGCTGCACGTCATCGTCGCGTTTGTTGGTGCAAGACACCATTCGCGAAGAATTTGAGGCCAAGTTGGTCGAGCGCGTGAACACTATCAAAGTTGGACATCCTTTTGACCCTGACACTGAAATTGGTCCGCTTGTGACGGAAGAACATTTCAACAAAGTCACCTCATACTTCGACATCGCCAAAGAAGATGGCGCAACGATTGCGGCCGGTGGCGTCACTGTTGGCGATACAGGATATTTTGTACGCCCAACTGTATTTACGAATGCAAACAACAAGATGCGTATTGCACAGGAAGAAATTTTTGGCCCGGTTCTCACCTCAATCCCGTTTTCGACCGAGGAAGAGGCGCTCAGTATAGCCAATGATACGGACTACGGCCTAACAGGTTATCTGTGGACCAACGATCTTACGCGCGCACTGCGTTTCACGGATCAACTAGAGGCTGGCATGATCTGGGTGAACTCAGAAAACGTGCGCCACCTGCCGACACCTTTCGGCGGTGTAAAATCCAGCGGTATTGGCCGTGATGGCGGCGATTGGAGCTTTGAATTCTACATGGAACAAAAGCACATCGGCTTTGCAACAGGCCAGCATAAAATCACCAAATTGGGAGCCCTCTAATGCCAGTTCCGTCCCCTAATCTATACCCCGACTTCAACGCAATCCGTCTGTCGCATGTTTGTTTGAACGTGAAAGATCTCAGTGCGAGTAAGACGTTTTACACAGACATTCTTGGCATGCAGATCACCGATGAAAGCGACACACACATCTATCTGCGCGCTATGGAAGAGCGTGGGCATCATTGTGTTATCCTACAAAAGTCTGACCTGCCCGGCACTGTCGAAGTTATGGGTTTCAAAACTTTTGACGAGGATGATCTGGACAAAGCCGAGACGTATTTTCAGGGCAAAGGTCGCCCAACCACATGGGTGGAGCGTGCGTACCAGGGCCGGACCTTGTTGACCTCGGATAACATGGGCATTCCTCTGGAATTTTATCACAAGATGGATCGTCTTGATCCAATTCATCAGAACTACGCGCTTTATCGTGGTGTGAAGCCGCTGCGCATTGACCATTTCAATTGCTTCTCACCAGACGTGGATGCGTCCGTTGCGTTTTATAGTGATTTCGGGTTTCGCGTGACCGAATATACCGAAGATGAAGAGAGCAAAAAACTATGGGCTGCATGGATGCACCGCAAAGGTGGTGTGCACGATATGGCCTTTACCAACGGCACTGGCCCGCGCATGCATCACGTTGCATTCTGGGTGCCTACCCCGCTGAATATCATCGATTTGCTCGATCTTATGGCGACCAGTGGATATGTGGATAACATTGAACGTGGACCGGGGCGGCATGGCATTTCAAACGCTTTCTTTCTCTATATTTTGGACCCAGATGGGCATCGCATTGAAATCTATTGTTCAGACTATCAAACTTTGGACCCCGATCATGAGGCGATCAAATGGGACTTGACCGACCCGCAGCGCCAAACCCTTTGGGGGGCCGCAGCGCCCCGTAGCTGGTTTGAACACGGAACACAGTTTGTAGGCGTCGACACCAGCGAGTCCGAAATCACCGCCAGCCCGATTATTGCACCATGAAGGAACACCCCATGCGCTTTGCGACCTATTCTTCAAACGGCGAAACTTTTTACGGTGCAGTCACCGATGCAGGCATGATTGCCTTAAACTCAGATTTTCCTGATTGGCCAACGCTGTTGGATGCTGTGCAAGCTGATGGCTTAGGGGCCTTGGGGCAGGTGGCAGCGGGCAAGACAGTCACGCACACCGGTTTTCAATACGAAATGGTATTGCCGAACGCGCCACGTATTTTATGCGTCGGGGTCAACTTTCCTGATCGTAACGCGGAATATAAAGACGGTAGCGAGCAGCCGAAATACATGTCGCTCTTCCCACGTTTCGCGAGTGGTTTCACGGGCCATGATCGCCCGCTAATTCGCCCACCAGAAAACGAAACCTTGGATTATGAAGGCGAAGTCGCAATCGTTATCGGCAAAGCTGGACGGCGCATTTCGAAAGCGAACGCCTACGATCACATCGCGGCATTGACGCTATGTAACGAGGGGACAATTCGCGATTGGGTGCGCCACGCAAAATTTAATGTGACCCAAGGCAAAAATTGGGATTGTTCTGGCGCCATAGGCCCGTGGCTGGTTCCGTTCACAGACGCTAAACAGCTTGACGATGCGCGCATCATTACACGGGTGAACGGCGAGGTGCGACAAGACGATGTGCTAAGCCGCATGATGCACCCGATCCGTCGCGAGATTGAATATATCTCAACCTTTATGACACTTCAGCCCGGCGATATCATCGTTACGGGCACCCCAACAGGGTCGGGCGCACGGCTTGATCCACCGCAATATCTAAAACCTGGTGATGTGATCGAAGTGGAAGTGAACGGCATCGGAACCCTGCGCAATGGCGTCGCGGATGAAGTCGTATGACGCCCCAAGAACACACGCAAGCCGCGCATGATTTGCTAGACGCTGAAAAGAAGGGCAAGCAAATAGGTATGTTAACACTGCGCCATCCCGAGATGGGGATGGATGATGCCTACGCGATCCAGAATGAAATCGCGCGCGCCAAAGCTGCCAAGGGTCGCAAGGTCGTCGGCTGGAAGATCGGTCTGACGTCTAAAGCAATGCAATATGCGTTGAACATCGATATTCCGGACAGCGGAATTCTGTTCGATGACATGGTGTTTGAAACCGGTGCAACCGTGCCAAAGGGGCGGTTCATTCAGCCGCGCATTGAGGCCGAAATTGCCTTTGTTCTTAAGACCCCGTTGGGCGGCGCAGATGTGACCCGCGCCGAAGTCATTGCTGCAACGGACTACGTGGTTCCCTCTATCGAAATACTTGATACGCGTATTGAACGTGTAGACGGGGCGACGGGAAAAACGCGTACAGTTTTCGATACCATCAGCGACAATGCTGCGAATGCAGGTGTTGTGCTTGGCAATGAACGTCACAGTGTCGATGCGTTTGATTTGCGTTGGGTCGGGGCGATCACGTCGCGCAACGGCGAGGTCGAAGAAACGGGCCTTGGGGCAGGGGTTTTGAACGATCCTGTTGAAAGCGTCGTCTGGCTTGCCCGTCGCATGGCGCAATATGGGCAAAGCATTGCACCGGGGCAGGTTATTCTGTCGGGCAGCTTTATCCGCCCGATCGAATGTCCGTCAGGTAGCAGTATCCATGCGGACTTTGGCAGTTTTGGACGCGTCGACATTTCGTTTGATTAAAACATCTGCGAGATTATCAATTCTTTGAAACGGATTATCTGGTGTGCTGTGAACGGATTTGAAACGCTTTTGTGAAAGTGTTGCCACAAATCTGTCGCTGTTGGAGCAATAATGCGCGCCGCATTCTACATCCTTGTCTATTTACTCACGTTTCATTTTGCCCACGCAGAAGCCTTTAGGGGGAGCCTGTTTTCGGCAACCACGGTCAGTGCGCCTGCGACCGGCGGCTCTGCGTTGTTCATTGGCCGCGCAGCGGGTAGGTTGTTTGCGGATCGACCGGCACATATTCCAGCCTTTCCAAAGGCGACGACATCCGGAATGCGTGGAACAGATGTTCAAATGATCCGCGCCCTCATTCAAGAAGCGGAATCGCGTCGAGATGGCTATGATGCGGTTCAATTTGGCGCGACGATCAAGCCGCGCCAAAAGCCTACCCAGATGACCCTTGCAGAAATTTATGCGTGGATAGACGTAACACCAGGTCAACCACATGCAATTGGACGCTATCAGTTTATCCCAAAAACACTACGGCGCGTTGCTGAAAAAACCGGTGCCAAGCCGACCGAACGATTTAACGCCATCGGCGATACGGTCGCCCGCATCTGTGCAGATGGCATGGCGAAGTTCCCGATCTTCATTCGTCCGACCCTTGCAGGCTGCCTAGCGCAGGGCATCATGCCCATCTACGCAATCCGCAGCATCGCAAGCTGGTACGTCTTTTCGCGCCACGTCGCGGCAGGTAAAATCCCTTTTAAATATGTCGAACCCAGCTGGGACGACCTTAAGGCCCTTCTCGGCACTGAGGCGTTTTTGACCAATCGTCAGCTTTGGGGCGACCTTCCTGAAACATATCCCGAATTCGCCACAACCCTTGGGCGTGAAATTAAAGAATTGGAGTCGAAATGGCTGGTCTGACACTACGCGACGTACGCAAAAGCTATGGTGACACGCAGGTTATGCACGGCGTGGACCTTGATATCGAAGACGGCGAATTCGTTGTTTTTGTTGGCCCATCGGGCTGCGGTAAATCCACATTGTTGCGCATGATTGCGGGCCTTGAAGAAATTTCCGACGGCACAGTTGCGATCGGTGATACGGTTGTGAACGACGTTGCTGCCTCAAAGCGCGGTGTTGCGATGGTGTTCCAATCCTACGCACTTTATCCGCACATGACTGTGTATAAGAACATGGCATTTGGTCTAAAGCAGGCCAAAACGGATCCAAAAGAGATCGAGCGCCGCGTGTCGGCTGCTGCAGAAATCTTGCAGATCACTGATTACCTTGATCGTAGCCCACGAAACCTGTCTGGTGGTCAGCGCCAGCGTGTTGCCATTGGCCGTGCGATTGTGCGTGATCCAGAGGTGTTCTTGTTTGACGAACCGCTTTCTAACCTTGATGCGGCGTTGCGTGTTCAAACCCGTCTAGAAATCGCGCGCTTGCATCAGCGTTTGGCGACCACAATGATCTACGTGACCCACGATCAGGTCGAAGCGATGACGCTTGCCGACAAGATCGTCGTTCTGCGCGATGGTCGCATCGAACAGGTTGGTTCGCCGATTGAACTTTATGAACGCCCCACAAATGCGTTCGTCGCGCAGTTCATTGGTAGCCCGAAGATGAACTTCTTCTCTGCGGGTGATCTTGCTGCAAATGCGACGAAATCCCTTGGCAAAGACCTTGCGGCCAACCATCAGGTCGGTCTGCGCCCAGAGCATATGGTTCTCACCACTGGGGATGACGCCATTGTAGAGGGTCGCCTTGAACTGGTTGAAAACCTTGGTGAATATGCACTTGTGCATCTCGTCACCCCGACCGGTGTCGAATTCATTGCAAAGACGGAAAAGCCCCCTGCGGCGGACATGGGCAGCACAATTGGCTTCACAATCAAGCCAGAACTGGCTCATTATTTCGACGCTGAAAGTGGTTTGCGCCTGTAAAGTATCATATGATTTTGGGCTGTATCACGCGTTTGGTGCAGCCCAAAGCATCGCTCAATCGACCTTCTTCCAAAACGCGAAATTGCGTTGATATTTTGAACGAAGAAGCTGGATGAATTGATCGTGCGTGGGAAAGCCCATGTAATCCAAGATATCGCTATCCAGTGCCGCGCAGTCCGCAAGCGCATCCGCAGTGTCGCCGTATCTGAAAGACTGTGCATGATCTAAAACGTGATCAATCCCCCGTCGCAATACCAACATTGCAGCAAGGGGATGACGCAATCGAAGTGCCTCAGTTGCGCTCGCAAGACGGGTAGACGTATCGCCATCTATTTCGTCTTCGCGTGCATAAATGAGGTGCGAAGCAGTCAGCAAATCTGACCAATTCAGACAAAATTGCAGGGCACGCGCGACATCCGGATATTCTAATACATGCGCCTTGGCCCGATCTTCTGCGTCGACATCGTCAAAGTCAGGCAGACCTTTGAGGTAGTCGCACAGGTGCTCAACATTCAATGTTTCCAGAAAACTGGACCAACGGTGTTCTTGTGCGTCCTCAGTTTGCCCCAGCGCTAACAAGCACGCGATGCATGCGTCGTCCCATGCCACTTGTTCAATATAGCTCGCGTCAGGGTCAGCATCGCGCAACAGTTCCAGGGCTTCGTGTGCACGATCCTGTAAGAGCAAAAGAAAAGCGACTTCCGCTGCTATATCTTTGCGCCGTAGATCTCCGGGAGAATACTGGGCGATATATGCGGTCGTATCGCCTTGCAGTGCAGCGATTTCTTGCAGGTATTCTTGAACAAATCGGGCTTTGCGCTGCGCTGCATAATCTGCGCCACCACGCAATTGGCGCAAAAACTGGATCGCCTCGTGGTCTGTTGCGCCATCTTCATTCGGGGTCTTTCCATAGTCTTGGATGAGGTCAGATAAATGCGCCAATCCTGTTGGCCCCAGCGCGGGCGCAATAAGCGATATTATACCATCCCATTCACCATGCCCGTTCTCTAGAACAGCACCCCAAACCCGATCGGCCAGATCATCAGCATCTATGTGCGCGCGCGGTGCGATTTCAGTGAAATGCTGTTTGGCGGCATGGAAAACCTCGCCAACGTCGCCCTTGCTGTCATCTACACGGCCATGAATGGACGGGGCCATTTCCAAGAATTGCCAAAGCAGATCAAACGCGATTGTTGGATCCGTCGGCGCGATTTTATCAGTTATCATCGCGGCTTGCGTGTTGAGATCTTTGATAAGCGCTTTACGTCTGCGCCAGCCCACAAAGCTGTTGGATTTACGCAAAGATGCCAGCCGCTTTCGGACCTCATGCGCTAATTCTTCAGCCCCAAGATGATGGCTAAGCTCTAACCGCAAACGACGTTTTATGTCCGCGCTGCCTGTGCTGATTTCCATCAGCAAGTCGGCCAATTGTTCTGCGCCAAGGGCTTCAAGATTTGCGTGGTTGAGCGTTTTTTTGGACATGCGCATTTCTTGCATCTCGTGCGCGAGAAGGGAAGGGAACCGGGGGTGCTGCGTTCTTTATTTATACGTCGCCCTGCGGTCGCCAAAGTCGCGCACGCGTTTGCGCCAAGCCTTATAGCTTCCGGTTTTCAACGTGTCGCGCATCAGTGCTTTGACATGCTTTTCAGTCATCCCGTATTCGCGCTGGATGTCCTTGAAACTGACATGGTCAGACAGGGCCATCTGGATAATGTCGCTGACGTGATCTTCGCGGAGTTCGTTGGGTTTTGTCATATCGCAAGACATAGGTGCGCGCGGTGCTTTGGCAAGGTGTGTTGACCTATCCGATGCCAAGCGTTCGAGGGTGCGCGTTTTTTTACGCGCTTTACCATCCGATTTTTTCTCGCACCGACTTTAGTTTAACGCGTATAGATCCAGAATAACCCGTGATTGTTCGCGATGACCTTTGCCAACGAACAGGGTTCGGTTTACCCAATCATATCGCCCGTCGCCCGTTTCCAGCCGTGCATGTGTGCGCATGTAGTATTCCTCAGCCGGCACATCTTCGCCGCGTGCCAGTGCCTGCATCACCTCGGGTGGACCATGACGAAAGCCGTAGTTGATGACTTCAATCAGTGCGCCATCATCGGTTTCAAACGCATAGCGTGTGTCTAGTTCGGCCAGACCGTCGTTGAAAACCGTTTGCCAATCCGCCCCTAGGTTCAGGACTTTACCAGATAGTTTTTCGCCGATGACAATGCCCCCCACGATAGGAATGATCCGCCGTTGACCTGCACGTCCCACGCCCATTTCACGGATGGGATCAAGTTCAACCTCAAGGCGGCAAACGAGGTCGAGGGTCGGTTCAGTCATCTTCACCGGAACGCTCGTGCGCTTTCGGGTAGCCACAGTGCGATGTCGGGGATCAGGAAGACCATAATGATCAAGATGAACTGCGCGATGACAAAGGGGATGACGCCTTTGTAGATCGAGGACAGTTTTACGTCTGGCATCATGCCTTTGATGACGAAAACATTCATGCCGATGGGTGGTGTGATCAGGCCAAGCTCTACGACCATGACAACGATGATACCGAACCAAACAGGGTCAAATCCAAGGTCTGTGATGATTGGAAAGAAGATCGGCACGGTCAGCAAGATCATCGCCAACGCGTCTAGGAAACAGCCCATAACCAAGTAGATCAGCAGAATAACCGCCATAACCGCCATCGGGTGCATGTCGAGGCCGGACACAAAACCAGACAGCGCTGAGGCAATGCCAGAGAATACCATCAAATTGTTCAGGGTCAGTGCACCGATCAGAATGGTAAAGATCATTGCGGTGGTTTTTACTGTTTCCAACAGGGCATCGCGGGTGTTTGCCAGCGTCATCCGACGGCGCAGGGCCGAAATTGCAAACGCGCCAACTGCGCCAATGCCTGCGGCCTCTGTTGGGGTGAAGACGCCGAAATAGATGCCACCTATGACAAGGCCAAACAAAAGGATGATCGCCCACGTGCGTCCCAAGGCTGCGAATTTTTCTTTCAACGAGACGCGTTCGCCCGCGGGCCCGCTTGCAGGGTTAAGGCGTGTGACAACCACAACGACCAGCATGAAACCAACGATCGTCAGGATGCCGGGCAAGAAACCCGCGATGAACAAATCGCCAATAGAGGTTTCGGTAAGCACGCCATAGAGCACAAGAACCACGGACGGTGGGATCAGAATCCCGATGATGCCGCCAGCTGCGACAGAGCCTGTGGCAAGGCTCTCTGAGTACTTGTAGCGTTTCATTTCTGGCAGCGCGACTTTGGACATCGTGGCCGCGGTCGCGACAGACGATCCACAAATCGCTGCGAATGCGCCGCATGCACCGACTGTCGCAAGCGCTAAACCCCCACGAAACGCGCCGAACCACGCGTTGAATGCACCATAAAGCTCTTTGCTAAGGCCAGAGCGTGCTGCAACCGCACCCATCAGAACGAACAACGGTATAATCGACAAATCATATGTGGCGGTGGTTTCATAAACCGTCGTGCCAAAGAGCGATAAAGACGGACCAACGCCAATGATCATCGACATGCCCACAAGGCCGCAAAGGCCCATGGCAAATCCGATGGGCACGGTCATGATCAGAAGAACGAAAAGCGCTAGAAAGCAGAGTATGCCAATTGTAATCGGGTCCATTAGACGTCCATATCTTTGTCGAATTCTGGGGTCTTTTTATTAAGTCCCGGCAGGAATAGTTGGGCCACGGCGATCAATGTCGCAATACCAGCGGCAATCGCCATAAGAACGACGACGGGCCAAACAGGTAGGAACAGAACGTCAGTCGCAAGACCATCACCCATGAATTTGATGCCACGATCCCAAAGGCGCCATGCAATGAGGCCGATAAAGACAATTCCACACAAGGCCGCGAAAATCGCAAAGAGCCTTTGAACGATTGTAGGCACGATGCTCTCTACAAGATCGACCGCGATGTGGCCGCGTTCGAGTGTTGTGATTGCAAGGCCAAACAAGACCAATAAACCCATGCCAAGTTGGATCAGCTCAACCGCGTATGTGACGGGAGCGTTAAAGAAATAGCGCCCAACAACGTCTGCGAATGTGGTGAACATCACCAAAAGCAAGATCATGCTTGCGAATGCAGCCAGTACGTTGGAGATGCGTTTAAGAAACGTTTCCAAGGGATATCCTTCGAATGAGGTGCGGCATCAAAGTCGCCTCTGATGCCGCAAGTCGTTTAGTTGGAGTACTTCGCGATCGTCGCTTTCAGGTCTTCCAGAAGCGCTGCGCCATCGTGACCAGCTGCGTTGGCTTTCTCGATCCAAGACCCGTCCATGAAGGCGATCGCATCTGTCCAGCGTGCAAGCTCTGCGCCTTCAAGCGTGTGGAAAACACCGCCTTGATCAACCGCCGCTTGGCGACCGATCGCGTCCGCATCATCCCATGCTGCACCGATGATTTTGGCACCTGCGACGCCGCCAACATCCGCCAACACCTTCTTGTGCTCGTCAGACAGGCTGTCATATTTCGCGGGGTTCATCATGACTGCAAAAGGTGTTGTGTACAGACCGCCCGGGATTTCGAGGTGGTAGTTCACCAACTCTCCCAAACGGAAACCCGCGATGGATTCGAAGGGGAACATTGCGCCGTCTGCAACGCCTTTCTGGATTGCTTCATAGGCCTTGGAGGCTGGCATCGCGACAGGTGTCGCACCCAACGCTTCGGACATACGAACGCCACCACCGCCAACGCGCAGCTTCACGCCTGCGAGGTCTTCTAGCGTTTTTACAGGTGTTTTCGTGTGAACGGCGCCAGGGCCATGCACGAACATCGTAATGATTTTGACGTCTTTGAATTCTGTGTCGAACCCTACGTTGCGGTCATACCAATCATATGCCGCTTGTGAGCCGATTTCTGCGTTTGGCGACAAGAACGGCAATTCGACGCCGCGTAGAATTTCAAATGGACCGGGTGTATAGGCAACCACGTGATAGGACATATCTGCAGCACCGTCGCGCACGATGTCATACTGGCCGGGTGGCTTTGCGATGGGGGCTGGATCAATCTTGATCTTGAGCGTCCCGCCAGATGCTTCGTCGATGGCTGCAATCCATGCAGGTAGTGCGACTGCTGTGTGGTGGTGCTTTGGTGGTAGCCAGGTTGCCATGCGAAGCGTGACTGTTTCCGCCATCGCCGCCGTTGCTGTTAGACCGAGCGTCATCGCTGTCGCGACAAAACCCGCCTTTATAAGTGATCTACGTTTCATAATTTTCCTCCCAGAAATTTGTGAACCACAGCCAACACGATGTTGGACTGCTTAACAACTGTTAAACGCGAGATACTTTTCGTGATTTCACCCGCGCATCTTTCGAGACAGCCGAATTGAAAAGTATATGTGTTTTCATATAAGCTGGCTTTAACCGTTTTGAGAACCCATTTTTTTTCGCGCGCCTTATGTTGTGGTTTCTTGTTCCAATGCCTTGATCAACGCGCGTAGCATCGGTTTCAAATCCGCCCCGCCCTGTTGAGACAGTTGTTCAAGCAGTGCCTGTTCATGCGCTTGGGCTTGGGGGACCAGTTGATTGGTTAAAGCACGACCTGCCGAAGTTAAGAACACACGCACCCGCCTGCCATCGTCAGGGTCACTATGACGTCGCAACAGGCCCCGGTCCTCCATCTGCACGATGATGCGGGTGAGGCGGGATTGTTCCACCAGCGCGATGCGCGCGAGTTGCGTTATCATTGCGCCGTCGCGATCATGCAGGCACGCAAGCACGCGCCATTCGGGAACGCGCAAACCCTGGCTTCGGACTTTCGCATGAAATTGCGCGCTGGCCCCATCGCTGGCTGCGGCAAGTAAATAAAGCAGATAATCGGCGACGAATTCGGGTTCGCCTTCTGCCGTCGTCGGTGTTTTCATTTGTTTGCCCCGCATTGCGACGCGTCAATAATATCTTGACGTAAAGTGTATGAAATTTCATATTCTTTCACAAAGGGAGACTCCCATGGGCAAAATTTCTGGTGTCGTGATCGAAATCGCACCGTTGACGGACCGTATCAGCAGCTTGGTCGTTGCTGCAACCGATGGCGTTACTTTGCCAGCGTGGGAAGCTGGCGCGCATGTTGAATTCGACCTTGCGACCGGTACGCGCGCTTATTCATTGGTGTCCTTTGATACAGTGCCGGATGCGCCGGCGTCCTATAGAATAGCCGTACAACGTGAAGATGGCGGACAGGGCGGATCGAAAGCCATGCATGCGTTGCAGGTGGGTGATCCGATAACATTCAGCGCGCCCAAGAATGATTTTGCGGTGACAGCAGATACGCCCGCGGTTCTGCTGGCGGGTGGCATTGGGGTAACGCCGTTGATATCAATGGCGGTGACTTTGGAATGCGCAGGGCAAGATTTCACTTTCCACTACGCGGGTCGCAGCGCGGATGTGATGGCTTACCATGCAGAGCTTTCCAATAAATGGGGCGACAGGTTCCAATTACATTGCGACGATGCAGAAACTGCGCTGGATCTGGACGCTGTGGTTGCCTCTGTTGGTATGGCCCATTTCTACGTCTGCGGTCCGCGCGGCTTACTGGACGCAGCGCGAAGCAAAGCCGAAAGTGCGGGCATCCCGTCTGAGCGTGTGCATTTCGAACTGTTCGAGGCCGCGCGCGTGCAAGACGCTGACAGCGCGTTTGAAGTCCAGATCAATGATGGCACTGTTTATACAATTCCAGTGGGCCAGAGCATTATTGATGTTCTTGAAGCAAATGACGTCGATGTCATGTATGATTGCCAACGCGGCGATTGTGGGATTTGTCAGTGTGACGTTCTTGAAGGCACGCCAGATCATCGCGATGTGGTGCTGAGCGAGGCTGAGCGGGACGCAGGCGATGTGATGCAAATTTGCGTAAGTCGTGCAAAATCTGCGCGCTTGGTATTGGATATTTGAGAGGCTGTTGATGGAACGCTATTCAGGAAATCCGAACGCGGCCGCTGCGCTGGTTGAACCCCACCAAGTCCACCGCGATGTGTACATCAACCAAGACGTTTACAAGCTGGAAATGCAGCACGTGTTCGCCAACGCTTGGGTCTTTGTCGGCCACGAAAGCCAGACCCCTGCTAAGGGCGACTACTTTGCCACCCAAATTGGTGACCAACCTGTCATTCAAGTGCGCCACAAGGCCGATGACATTCACGTCCTCTACAATCGCTGCCCGCACAAAGGGACCAAGATTGTCATTGATCGCCAAGGCAACACAGGCAAGTTTTTCCGCTGCCCCTATCATGCATGGTCGTTCAAAACAGACGGCTGCTTGCTCGCGATCCCTTTGAAGAAAGGGTATGAGGGTACGGACCTTGAAAAGACAGCCAGTGGCAAGGGGATGAAAGCGGTAGGTGCCGTCAAAAACTATCGTGGCTTCATCTTTGCGCGTTTAGCTGAGGAGGGTATTTCGTTCGAAGAGTTCTTCGGGGATAGCTTAAGTTCGATAGACAACATGGTGGATCGCTCACCAGAGGGTCGCCTTGAAGTCGTCGGGCCGCCACTGCGCTACCTGCATCATTGCAACTGGAAAATGCTGGTCGAAAACCAGACCGACACGTGCCATCCGATGGTTGCACATGAGTCCAGCGCGGGTACTGCGATCAAGCTATACGAAGAACTCGATCTACCCGAAGGCGCGCCAAAACCGCCCGCGATGGAGATCATCGCACCCTTCATGAGCCCTTATGAGTTCTTTGAAGGCATGGGCATCCGCACGTGGCCCAATGGGCACGGCCATACAGGCGTGAACCATTCGATCCATTCCGATTACACCAAGATTAAGGGCTACTTTGAGGCGATGACGGCAGCCTACGGTGAAGAAAAAGCCAAAGCAATCCTTGATGAGAACCGCCACAACACGGTCTATTTCCCCAATATCATGGTCAAAGGTCCTATCCAGCAATTACGCGTCTTCATTCCGCTTGCGGCTGATAGGACTGTCGTTGAAAGTTATATCTACCGCCTTGTCGGTGCCCCTGATGAGTTGACCGCGCGCACCGCAATGTACAATCGCATGATCAATGCGCCCACCTCTATTGTGGGACATGACGATTTGGAAATGTACGAACGCGCGCAGGAAGGTTTGCAAAGCGACGGGATGGAATGGGTGAACATTCAACGGCTTTTGGAAGAAGATGAGGACTTCACGCAAGAGGCGGTGCACAATGGTACGACCGAACGCCAAATGCGCAATCAGTTCAATGCTTGGGCCAAGTTCATGACCTACGATGCTGCTGCGCAGGAGGCAGCGGAATGAGCGTGTCAAAGGATCAGCTGATCGACTTCATCTATGACGAAGTACGCATGTTGGATGAGGGGCGCTACACCGACTGGCTCGCGCTTTGGTTGCCGGATGGGCACTACTGGATGCCGCTGGATTATAAGCAAGTCGATCCGATCAACGAAACCTCGCTGCTTTATGAAGATATGTTCATGCTCAAGCTACGGGTGGAGCGTTTGAACGGCGAACGCACGTTTAGCCAAAAACCCAAAAGCCGCTGTCATCATGTGATCCAACGTCCTTTTGTTGATGAAATGGATGGGGATCATTTTGTGACCAACACGTCTATGCACTACGTCGAAACACGACTGGATGAACAGCAATTGCTTGCCCTAACTGCGCGCCATGAATTGGCTTTGGTCGACGGGAAATTATGCATTGCGAACAAGCGCGTGGATATCCTTAATTGCGATGCAGCGTTTCGCAACATTCAGTTGCTTCCATGAGCGGCCAAACTGTCTTTGCTAGTTTCAACGAAAGTGCGGCGCGCTGGCCAGAGCGGCCATTCCTGAACGTAGTGCAAGAGACAGCGGATATTTACGGGATTGCGGCTGGCGAAATTTCCTACAGCGACGCACAGCGAACCGTACAGACCTACATCGCCCAGATCAAAGCCGCCGGATATGTAAAAGGCCAGCGTGTCATGCTGTTGCTGGAAAACCGACCCAGCTATTTTTTGTGGTGGCTCGCGTTCAATGGGCTCGGCATTTCAGTGGTACCTGTGAACCCTGATCTGCGTATCGGCGAAATCGCTTATATGATTGATCATGCGGAACCTGTGCTTGCTTTGTCTATCCCTAGCCGCGCGCAAGAATTGCGCGATGCGGCGACTAAGGCTGGTCGTAACATGGCTGTCGTGTGCCTTGGCGATCCATTGCCCACGGCAAACACCAGGGATGCGATTGCCAAACGTCTGGGTGATCCCGAAGCGGCGCTTTTATATACATCAGGCACCACAGGTCAGCCCAAAGGGTGCATCTTGACCAATGAGTATTTCACCGAAGCGGGGCGTTGGTATAGCACTGCCACGGGTGTGTGCGCCTTGAACACAGACGGCGAACGCATGATTACGCCGCTGCCAATCTTTCACATGAACGCGATGGCATTTTCCTTTATGGCGATGGTGTGCGTTGGGGGATGCCTGACCGCGCTGGATCGATTTCACCCGCGCACTTGGTGGGCCAGCGTGCGCGAAAGCCAAGCAACGTGTTTGCATTATCTGGGCGTTATGCCGTCTATGTTGATGGGGGCTGCGCCACAAGACGCAGATCGCGACCACACCGTTCGTTTCGGTTTTGGGGCTGGCATTGATCCCAAACTTCACGCAGCGTTTGAAGCGCGTTTCAACATCCCGCTTAGCGAAGGCTGGGCAATGACAGAAACAGGTGCGGGCGGCACGATCTGCGCCAATCGAATGCCACGCGTTATTGGCAAAAGCTCTATCGGATCGCCCGATGAAACGGTCGAGGCGCGCTTGATCGACGACGCAGGAAAAGAGTGCGATCATGGCGAATTGCTTGTGCGCGCGGCGGGCGCTGATCCGCGCAAAGGATTCTTTGCGGGCTATTTCAAGAACGAAGCGGCGACGCATGAAGCTTGGCAAGACGGTTGGTTTCACACAGGCGATATTGTGCGGCGCGAAGCGGACGGCACCATGTATTTTGTGGACCGCAAGAAGAACGTGATCCGCCGCTCTGGTGAAAACATCGCGGCGGTTGAGGTCGAATCTGTTTTGGCACGACATCCCAATATCAAAGGCGTTGCCGTCACCGCAGTGTCCGATGCGATCAGAGGCGACGAGGTATTCGCCTGCATCGTTTCAAAGGACGCTGCGAACGCAGATCTGGCGGGGGAAATCACCACATGGTGCCTATCCCAAATCGCCTATTACAAAGCACCGGGCTACGTTGCGTTTGTCGACGAACTGCCTGTTACAGCGACGCAAAAGCTGCAACGCGCTACTTTGAAAATCCTTGCCGCGAACCTGCTGAATGACCCCAAAACAGTCGACACCCGCCACCTGAAAAAGCGAGGCACGTCATGACCCGCTTACCCTATGACGGCGTTGTATTAACTGCACCTGTCTCAATCCCTTACGTGCGCTATACGAATGAAACAGCGCATTGGTGGATCGCACAGGCGCTCCGCGCGGCGTTGAAAATCATTGATATGAAGCCGCAAGAATTGGACGGCCTGTCTGTGTCCAGCTTTACCCTTGCGCCTGATACGCCTGTTGGTTTGACCGAGCATTTGGGGGTCTCCCCGCGCTGGCTTGATACAGTTCCAATGGGTGGCGCCAGCGGCGTGGCAGCGATGCGCCGTGCCGCGCGCGCTGTGCAATGCGGCGACGTGGACGTGGTCGCTTGCGTTGCGGGTGATACCAATCGCATCGACAGTTTTCGCAACTTGCTATCCGCTTTTTCGCGTTTTTCGATGGATGCGACGTTCCCCTATGGGTTCGGTGGCCCCAACGCCAGCTTTGCGCTGTTGCAGGACGCATATACGCACACCTACGGGGCCACGCGCGCCGATTTTGGCAAGATAGCTGTTTCCCAACGCACCAATGCGCTTCGCAATCCACAGGCGATTATGAAAAAACCGCTCAGCCTTGATGAATACATGGACGGACGGATGATTTCCGATCCGATCAGCCTGTTTGACTGCGTGATGCCCTGCGCGGGTTCAGAAGCGTTTGTGATGATGCGCGAAGATATGGCCATTGCCAAAGGCCTGCCATTTGCAAGGATCAGCGCCACGATTGAGCGTACGAATGCTTTTCCAGACGACCCAATGCAGTTGCGCGGTGGCTGGGCTGTCGACATTGACGAGCTCTGGGATATGGCGGGGCACGGTCCCAAAGACATCGACGTATTGCAAACCTATGATGACTACCCAGTGATCTGCATGATGCAATTTGAAGACCTTGGGTTTTGCGCCAAAGGCGAAGGGCCAGAATTCGTGCGCAAGCATGACCTGATCATTGGCGGTGACTTCCCGCACAACACTTCAGGTGGGCAGCTATCGGTTGGTCAGGCTGGTGCGGCGGGTGGGTATCTGGGTTTGGTTGAAGCGATCCGCCAAGTCACGGGCACGGCAGGGCCGACGCAAGTCGAGGGCGCGAAACGTGCGGCTGTTTCTGGGTTCGGGGTCATCAACTATGATCGCGGGTTGTGCTCTGCCGCTGCCGTAATCGAAGGGGCGAACCGATGACCAATCCCTTGATGGCACCGCTAAAGAAAGACCCGCAAAAACGCACGCAAGTTCCCGTTTTACCACCCATCACGCGCAGCCGTGCCGCGCTGGGCCTTGGTGTTATGGCCGCGCAAGGGCGCTTTGGCTTGCAGGTCTGTGCAGAGTGCCAAGCCATTCAATACCCGCCGCGCGATGCTTGTGTGAAATGCATGTCGTCAGAGCTGACGTGGCAAGACGTGGACCCCTCGGGCACGGTCATGGCCGAAACCACAATTCGCGTGTCGCCCGAACCCTATTTTCGCGAACGCATGCCGTGGCGCATGGGGGCGGTGCATCTGAATGCTGGCCCGTCGCTTAACTGCCATTTACACGGCGAGGTCGGGCGCGGCGACAAAGTGCGCATGGCACTGAAACTGGATAAAGCAGGGCAGGGCGTGTTGATCGCGCTGCCC
>Ga0233426_10001808_pt1 | contig 18732 bp, 15 predicted proteins | sample SI_118_April2016_6_FD_179875 | JGI IMG/M metagenome (GOLD analysis project Ga0233426, IMG submission 179875) | Seawater microbial communities from Saanich Inlet, British Columbia, Canada - SI_118_April2016_10_MG | ecosystem: Environmental > Aquatic > Marine > Inlet | place: Canada: British...
CAATCTCAAAATGAAACGTCGTCATTTCCTCACCCTCGCCGCCGCTGGTGCAACAAGTTCATTGGTTGGGCCTTCCCCATGGACGCGCCTCAATGCCGCAACGACAATGCAGCAAATCACGGCTGGCAAGACACGGCTGAACATTGCTGGTACTGGCCAGCCTGACACTGATCTATGGCTTTATAACCAATCTTGCCCGGGCCCCATGCTGCGCTATCGTAAAGGCGATATGCTTCGCGCTGAGGTTCGCAACAATCTTGATGTGGCAACGACCATTCACTGGCACGGTATTCGTAATTTGAATGAAATGGACGGTGTTGCCAATCTTACACAAGCACCGATCGAACCCGGCGAGACATTTGCTTATGAATTCCCGTTAAATGACAGCGGTACCTATTGGTATCACGCCCATAATATGGGCTGGGAACAGGTGGCGCGCGGGCTTTATGGCCCGTTGATCATTGATGATGACCAAGACCCTGACGTTGACCATGATATATGTTTGATGGTTGATGATTGGCGGCTGGATAATGATGGGCAAATTGACCAAGCCTCATTGGGCGGGTTGCATGATTGGTCACATGGTGGACGGCTTGGCAACTGGCTGACAGTCAATGGCAAATCGGCACCCGAATTTCGGGTGAAAGACAAAGCGCGCATCCGTTTACGCCTGATCAGCGCAGCGAATGCGCGGATTATGACTTTCCAATTGACTAATGCGTCAGCAACCTTGATTGCGCTTGATGGCGCTTTTTGCCAGCCTGAGCAAGTGACAAAAATCATCTTGGCACCAGCGCAACGTGCCGATGTTATTTTGGATATCGATCGTGGTAGCATCGATATTGCCGAAATCAGCACTGGCGAGACTTATCCGGCGGCAACCCTGCTTGTTGATCCTGCGCTTGGCTCTTCAAGCCTCAGCAAAACACCAATTAACACGCCAAAACCGGCAGCGTTGCCATCTTTGAGGCAACTGCGCCGCATTCCAATTCACATGCAGGGCGGCGCGATGGGCAATTTGCAAAAAGCCACATTTGAAGGGGCGGAATTGTCTCTTCGCGAATTGGCGCAAAAACACAAAAAACTATGGGCCTTTAACGGCCAGATTGGCGACTATTCGACGGTTTTTGCCGAGATTGATCAAAATAATCTCGTGTCACTTGATGTCTATAATGATACAGCATGGCGCCATGCGATGCATCTTCACGGCCATCATTTCTGGGTTATGTCGGATGACCCGACGCTGGCGCTTCCCGCAGGCCAGCGCGACACATGGCTTATGCAACCGCAAGAACGTATCAGCCTTGTTTTCAAGGCCGATAACCCGGGTCTATGGCTTTTTCATTGTCATATGCTTGAACATGCCGCGTCAGGCATGGGCGCGGTTCTATCAATCGATTAGCCCCACGCCCAGTTCTGTTTTCAATTCACGCTGTTTTGACGAATGGTAGTTTGTCAGACAACGGTAACGGTAAATGATCCGATGCCTTCGACCTCGCCGATCATCACGTCACCGCGTTCGATCGGCCCTACACCGGCTGGCGTTCCAGACATGATTAGATCACCAGCAGCAATGTCATAAAAGCGCGATAGATACGCAATCATTTCCGGCACTTTCCAAATCATCTGGTTCAAATCACCAATTTGACGCTCGGCACCATTGACCTGAAGCGCAATCCGCCCCTGATCAAGATGACCGGTGTCACTGACTGGCACCAGCTCGCTCATCGGTGCTGATCTTTCAAACGCCTTGCCGATTTCCCAGGGACGACCCATCTTTTTAGCCTCGCCCTGCAGATCGCGGCGCGTCATATCCAGCCCAAGACCATAGCCAAACACATGATCAAGTGCATCTTCTTCACGAATATCAACACCGCCACTTTTCAGCGCGACAATCATTTCCATTTCGAAATGCACATCACTGGTTTGCGGCGGGTACGGAAACTCACCGCTGGTATCAACATTTTCCGCATTTTTCTGGAAAAAGAATGGCGGCTCTTTATCCGGATCATGGCCCATTTCAATGGCGTGATCGGCATAATTACGGCCGATACAATAGATCCGGCGCACGGGAAAAACAGCATCACTGCCACGAACTGGCAAGCTTAATTGCTGTGCCGGCTCAATTACATAGTTCGTCATATTGGAATTTTCCTTTTTACCAATAACAAAGCAAATCGATTAAACAGACCGGCGTGCCGCATAATAGGCCACGCGCCGCTCAAGATAGGCCAAGAATTCTGCAATCAAGAAAGCCAGCGAAAACAGCACCAACAGCACTGCCCAGAAATGCTTCATCAAGAAATTTGCAGAATAGAGTTCAAACAAAGCGCCAAAGCCAACAATAGATATCAACAATTGCCCAATAATGACACCCTTGACCGCGCGAATAAAGCCAATCCTGACACCGCCAAGAATTTCTGGCAAAGCTGCCCAAAAATAGATTTTGAAAAAAGCGTCTGTGGGTGATGCGCCAAAGGAATGTGCCATTTCAACGAGGGACCGGTTAATTTGCAGAACGCCAGCGCGGGCATTCAACACAATGATCCAGATCGCAAATAACGCCGTCGTGATAATAATAGCTTTTAGCCCAAACCCAAACAGCACCATCAGAACAGGCACCAAAGCAGTTAATGGTGCGCTCAAGAACATATTGACCCAAGGCAACAGCAATTCATCGATAAGGCGGTTTTTACCCATCAAGATGCCGACAGGGATACCGATCACAATTGCCGATACCGTGCCAACAATAAAGGCATAGCCGGTATCACTTAGCGCCTTGATAAACACCTTGGTGGTACCGATTTCCATCAATGTCTGAAAAATTGCCGATAATGGTGGCAAAAAGAAGGTCAATTCCAGATGCCCAACAAGCTCCCATAAAAGCCCCCACAAGATAAGGGAGGACATACCAGGCAATTCATAGCCAAAAAGCTTCATCACGCCCCCCTATTCAACATAGGTCCGAAGTGACGACCAAATTTTGTCGACAATATCAAGATATTCAGAATCGCGCCGAATGCTGTCAGTGTCTTTGTGACGAAAACCCGATGGGCGGATGATCTCAGAAACACGACTTGGCCGCGGCAATAAAATGGCAATCTGATCCGAGACATAAACCGCCTCTTCAATCGAATGCGTCACAAATAAAAAGGTCTTGTTTTCATTTTTGACAAGCCCAAGCAGATCTTCTTGAAATTTCCGCCTTGTTTGTTCGTCAACCGCGGAAAATGGTTCATCCATCAGCAATACCTGCGCATCAACACTCAGAGCACGCGCAAGGCCAACACGCTGGCGCATGCCACCTGATAATTCATGCGGATAGCTATGTTCAAAGCCTTTAAGGCCAACATCACCAATATATTTTTCGGCAATGGCTTCACGTTCTGATTTGACAACACCGCGAAGTTCAAGCCCAAAGGCGACATTGCGCAAAACTGTTGCCCAAGGCAAAAGTGCAAAATCCTGAAACACAAAGGCACGATCAGGCCCCGGGCCAGATACAGGCTGCCCATTAACCAATATCTCACCACTTGATGCCGGCAGCAGACCCGCAATAATTTTCAACAAGGTGGTTTTGCCGCATCCTGATGGCCCCAATAAAGAGGTCAATTGCCCCCTTGGAAAATCCAATGACAGATCATGCAATGCCTGAACATCACCATAGTTTTTGTAAACATTGCGGACACTCACCGCATTATCGGTATTTTGAGATTTGGCAGACATTAATATCTTTCCATTCTTACGTTCACTCTGTGACGTAGCCCTTATTCAGGCCACCAAACAGAGTTTTTTCCATCCTCTCAAGCAGGTTGAGAAACACCACAGCAAGTAAAATAATCGACAAAATCGCCGCATACATCGTTGGATAATCCGCAATCGAACGGCTATAGGTGATAATATCGCCAACCCCGGTTGGGGTGATTTTAAGTTCTGACAAAATTGCCCCAATAAAGCCAGCCGACACCCCAAGCCGAAGACCGGCAAAAATGATCGGCGAAGCCGCAGGTAGAATAATTTTCAGTACAATATCACTGCGCGACCCCAAAAAAGCATGCCCCATTTCTTTGATGGAAATTGGAGTGTTTCGAACTGCTCCACCCGTATTCAGCACAATCACCGGCATAGCCATTATACAAACAACAAAAACCTTTGAGGTTAGACCAATGCCATAAGCCATAACAAGGAGTGGGATCAGCGCTGCTAGCGGCGCTGTTTGCATAACCACAAAAATTGGGGAGACAAGCCAGTCAAATTTTCTGCTAAGCCCAACCCACAGACCAATTCCAATCCCCAAAACGCCAGAAATAAAAACGCCTAATACCAGTGGTTTTAGCGTTTCAGCATAAGCAACAAACAAAGTGCCTTCGATGATCAAAACCCACAAAGCCAACATTGATTCCAAAAAGGTTGGAAAAGCAAAACTCACCGGAACTCGGCCAGCAATTTCCCATGACCCAAATACGAGCAATGCAGAAAGGCATTTTAATAGAAAAGATCTGTGGCGCATTACAATCACTTTACCAGCCATGGTCAAAAAATTAATTAAAACATATGTATAAGAATTTATAAAAGCCACCAGCGCTTCAAACGCTAGTGACTATTTTTTCAGCTCTGTTTTACAGGCCTGTTTTCACAATTACTGTGCAGCCGATTTTAGCGGCTCCATGTACCAGAAATCATCAATATTCAAAGAGGCAGCATCGCCCTTAAGCTGACCAGCTTTTGAATACCATTCCATATCGGCCTTTGCCGCTTTCATACCGCCACCATTTGGGTCATAAAGACCGCCAGCAACTGCATCGCTATAGAATTTGTCAAGATTACCGAGAACTTCCTTTGGTAATTGACCAATAGGGCCATTTGGATCGGTTTCACGACGAATAATCGTTGGGTCTTTGGCCATGTCCTGATAGACGCTAACCAGCGCTTTGACAAAGATATCTACATCTTTGCTGTTTGACTTGATCCAGTTCAAATTGGCGAAAAGCGCCTCGTCACTAGCGTCAACATCAAACATTGGCAAAACGTTAAAATTATCACCATGAAGCTTTACAAGCTTGTTTTTATTTGATAAATCAACAATTGTTGCATCAGTTTGACCAGCAATTAGCGCAGCGATCCGGTTTGCCGAACCAGGAACATATGAACGCTTACCAAATTTCATATTCAATTTGTCCTCAATCACATTGGCAATGGATTCAGTGCCGCCACCGCGTGAATGAAGCATGATTGGCTCGCCGTTCAAATCTTCCAGTTTTGCGTATTTTTTTGATGTGACTGGAAAGAATTTCAACTTCGACAGCTGATAGATGATACGGATTGGTGCCTTTGACTTTTGCATCACCGAATATGGTGTGCCAAAGCCAATATCCATTTGCCCACTTAAAATCGCCTGAATGGCCAGTTCCTCGTCAGAAAAGGCCGTCCATTCATATTCAAGGCCATTTGCCTTGGCACGATCAAGTGCAACAAAAAAGGCTGCCAATTCATCTGATGGTGTTTCAGCAAGCGCGATACGAATCTTGGCCGCCTGGGCGCTAGCCGCAATGGTAAGTGCCATAAAAGCAGACGCAAAATAGACCAATGCATTCCTTAAAATTTTACGCATTATTCCCTCCCTAAATGAAAGACACTGCCTAATTTTTCCGCAGGATTATTAAAATTTTATTTGCGGCAATTAAAAGCGAATTCAAAGCATTAAAATATGATCGCTAATAAAGGAAACCTCGTCAATAAAATAGACGTCAGATCAAAACTTAAATAGCCACAATAAAAAGGTTTATTTGCCAGAATCTAATCGCTGCGACGCGCCCCATGCGCCAAGCGTAACCGTTTTGACCACATCGCTATCAATCACCTCGATTGGCAAGGGATTTGGCGCGGGTGGCGCATCCCATCCGATTGCAGCCAAGCACCCATCTTCATTTGCGCCGTCAGGCTTGGCCGCGGCATTTTTGTAGACCCATCCGGCCTTTTCGATGCGCCCATAGATTTTCGCACTGTCCTGATCGGTAAATTCCAGCTTTGGCAACGCCTCAATACATTGCCGCAGAAATTGATAGCTTGGTATCCAATCGGGATTTAAAACATCTTCGGGTCGTGTTGCGGCAACATTGACCTCTTTGAACCGATCAATATTGGACAAGGCCACCGGATCAAGGACAGTCATTGAACCATTGCGGCCAAAGGCAATTGTTTTTGGCAATTCGCCAAGCGGAACATCATTATCCAAAAATTCAAAATAAATATTTTTATCAGTGATCGACATCCATGAAAAAAACAATTCGGGAATGCCGGTGAAAGCCTCAATATTGTGATAGAGAAGATCATCCACCGCTTTGTAACGCGCGGTTGTTAGCCCGCGTTGCCATGCCCGTTCAACGGTTGCTGGCGGCGGCGTGATCGCAAAAAACAAAAATACCGTCGATCCAAACCGGCTCAATAGCGTGCTTTTATAATCACCCTCACTGTCAATTTTGAAACTATCAAACCGAAACCGATCGATCAGCAAATGCGGAACGGTTTTTTTCTTAGCTTTTTGCGCCATATAGCGATCAAGCTTTTTATCAACAAATTCCAGTTCCCGACCGGTTAGCATGGCGGCATATTTATAATCAGCGCCAAGACTGTCATAATCCAGCAGATATTTGCGCCAATAATCCGGGCTGATAAGGGCAAAATCTTCCCACGGCACACCCATGCGTTCGGCAAGAAGCCGTTGTTGTGGGCGGATCGTGCTTTTGCCAGCGGCGGACGCCCCCTTTGTATTCATCACAATTGGTTCGCTTTGCGCTGGCAAAAACCGATAGCCCTCCGCCTTGGCCGCCTTTTCGAAAACCGGCGCAATCAAATGACCAATTTCGGCGCTGCCTTGATCATTGCAAAACACCCGAAGCGCCAGTTCAACAATTAATTGCCGATCAGTGACAATGCGCCCCTGCTTTCCCAAAATCCCACTCACCACACTAATCAGTGCGTTCATGCAGGCGGCGGGAAAAGCATCCTCATTGCGAACTCGCTGCCGCAATTGATCTAAGGCCTTTAGTTCCGGCGGTTTTGGGTTTGTTTCTGTGGATTTTGGTTGCCGTTTCAAAAATCCCAAAAAGCCTGATTTTGGTTTTTTCTGTGGTGCATCAAATGAACAGATTTCATCAACAAGCACGGTCAGTGCCTGTTTGGCGCGTTGCCGCACAAGATCAAATCCGGCTTCGATATTCTGCATTTCAGGAATCATATAACGGCGATAAATCGTATCAACCATGCCGCGAAGCTGCAAACCCAGATATTCATAGCTTGGCCCATCAGGAACCGATAAATCAGCAGTGACGCGGATGAGCACCTCATGCGCAACAAGCCGTTCCAGCTTTAAGGCGCAAAGTTGTTCAACCGCAAGACCGGAAAAATCAGCCGCTTCTTTGGCCTGCTGATAGCCGACATCGCTATTTTCAGGCCGGAATAAGGTGATAAGTGGCAACAGCCTTGTTGGCAAATTGGAACTAAGGCCCGGGTTCCATGCGTGAAATTCATTATCGGGTAAAGATGGTTTTTGAGCCATGTTTCGCGATCCACTCAACGCCAGAAATTAAGGAGGGGCACCGAAGTGCCCCTTTTGTTTTATGCTGTTTGTTTCATCTTGTCCCGGATCAACTTGAACAATGGCAAGAGGATCAGCACGATGGCGATGACCGTGATCGGCCCAGCGATTGGCCGGTTGAAGAAGATCATAAAGTCACCGTCAGAGAACAAAAGTGACTGACGCAATTTTGGTTCGGCAATCGGTCCAAGCACAATCGCCAGAACCGCCGGTGCGACCGGATAGTCGAGCAAGCGCAGGAAGAATGCACCAAACCCAACAAGCACCATCAACCAGACGTCGAACATATCCTGATAGGCAGCATAAGTTCCAACAAGCGACAGAACAAAGATCAGAGGCGCCAAAATCGTAAATGGCATCCGCAGCATCCACAAGAATACGGGGATGAAGGCCAGATTGATCAGCACGGCAATCACGTTCGAGATATAGAATGAGCCAATCAGCGGCCAAACGAAATCAGGCTGGTTGGTAAATAGCAACGGCCCTGGCTGCAAACCCCAAATCACCATACCAGCAAGAAGAACAGCCGTTGTTGGCGACCCCGGAATACCAAGCGTCATCATTGGCAACATTGCCCCTGTTGAGGCCGAGTTATTTGCCGCTTCAGGTGCTGCAACGCCGTCGATCGAGCCTTTGCCATATTCGCCTGGGTTACGCGATGTCAGTTTGGCAACACCATAGGCCATCAATGACCCCGGGGTTGCCCCTGCGGCTGGCAGAATACCAACGAAAAAGCCAAGAAGTGAGCCGATGACAGTACCGCGCCACGCATGTCTAAACTGCTTGATCGCATCAATAACGGCACGGGCGGTGACATCAACATTCGACATTGATGATCCGTAACGCGAGGTATTGATTGTCCAGAGCATCTCGCCAATACCATAAACACCGATGGCAAGGACAAGGAAGCGAATGCCATGTGAAAAGCCGGTAATATCAAAAAATATCAGACGCGGCTCGCCTGAGACAACATCAAAACCAACGGTTGCCAATACAAGGCCGATACAGATCGAAAAGATTGTTTTGGGAATATCATCACCGCCGAGACCAACAAAAGTCGCAAAGGCAAGCAACATCAACGCAAAGACCTCAGGATCACCAAATGACAGGGCAACAGCCGCCAACAATGGCGCAAAGGCGGTGAACATGACATTTGAGACTGTACCGCCGGCAAATGACGCCAAGGCAGCAGCAACAAGAGCCACATGTGCCTTGCCAGCTAATGCAAGAGGCCGGCCATCAAAGGTTGTTGCAACCGCGGTTGACGCCCCCGGAATACCAAGCGTGATAGACGATATCGCCCCGCCATACATTGCGCCATAATAGATTGAGGCAAGGAAAATCATTGGTGACGTTGCACCACCGGTGAAACCCTGGATTACAAAAGTAAACGGCAGCAGAATGGCAACGCCATTCACCGAACCCAAGCCAGGCATTGCACCAACAAACAAGCCTACAATCACACCAACGATTGCAAGACCAAGATTGATTGGTTCAAGCGCAACCAAAATACCGCTCATTAGAGCTGCGATAACATCCATATTATTGTTCCTCAGTTATTCTGGCAGTGATTATAGAAAGAGTTCGTACAAGGGGATAAACAGAGGCTCTGACAACCCCTTTGGGAGAACAATACGCATAGCGATGTCAAAAAAGAAAAAACAGGCGATAACCAAGCCAAATGCAATGGACAATGTTGCCCACCAACTATGTCGTCCCAAGAAGCGAACATAGTAAATCATGAAGGCCAAGATTGCGGCATAAAACCCAGCTATCTCAATTAAAATCAAAAAACCAAAAAGACCACCACCGACAACGAATAACATGCGTCGTCCATAACCATCCAGAAACTCCTCGTCTGATTGTGATGGCGGTGACGTTCTGCGGTACCAGTTAACACCGATCCAAATCGAGCAGACCAGCATGATAGCGGACAACCAGAATGGCCAGAAACCGCTGCCCGGGCCTTCACCTTCTATCAACCCGATATTATCAAAGCGGGCGATATCAGGATTCCAATCCGGAGCCTCCCCTGATTTCCACATTAAATATATTGAGAGGATTCCCAAGATAACTGCCGTTATAATTTCAGCTCTACGCATATCCTCAAATCCCTCTCAATATTTTATTTTGTTATCGACACTATTTAATAGCGCCCGATGCCTTCAAAATTTTTGTATGGTTAGCAATTTGGTCTGCCCAATAAGCCTTTAGCTCAGCACCAGACATGAGATCACCCATGAGTGACTTCTTTGACTTGTATGTTTGCCAATCTTTTGAAGCGTAAACTTTAGCAAAAAGATCAGTATAATAAGCCTGAGCTTTTTCAGACATTCCAGGTGCGCCAACAACAGACCGCTGCATGAAATAAGACCAGCTAATCTGCTTACCGCCTGCAAACACTTCACTCAATGTAGGCACATTTGGGAACATTGGCAGACGCGATTTTGTGAACGCAACCAATGGAACCATATCGCCAGACTCGTAGAAACCAAGAGCTTCTGATGGGTTGTTTACAGATGAATTCAGTTGCTTACCAGCAACCTGCTTTGCAACAGCTCCGCCGCCCTTATACGGGATGTACTTCATAGACAAGCCGTAGTTGTCGTTCAGGAAGTCGGTGATGATGTTATCTTCAGAGTTTTTGCCAGTTCCACCCATTACCCATTTATTACCGTCGGCTTTTGCTTTGGCTAGGAATTCGGCAAATGTTTTCAGGCCACTATCTTTGTGGACCCAAAGCAAAAATGTATCTTCAGCCATCCGTGCTACTGGAGCAAAGCTCAAGCTATCAATTTTCAGACCAGGTTGACGAAGTGGAGTCGTATAAAACGAGTTCAACGTCACCATGATTGTGTGATCCGGATCATTTGCCTTAGAGGCTGCAATCAAAGCCTCAGCACCTGAACCACCGGACTTGTTTGTTGGAACCAACGGCCGATTTGATAGATTCTCTTTTTCAACAATAGCTTGCATCAAACGAGCCATTTTGTCAGCGCCGCCGCCTTTACCTGCCATGATAATGAAATCAATTGGCTTGGTAGGCTCCCAGCCATGTCCGCCGGCAACCGCAATACCTGACACTGACGTTGCCGCCAGAACCATGCTAACTGCGCCAAAAACTAATCTTTTAATGGACTTCATAGTCTTCTCCTCTGGTTTATTGTGCATGGAAAAATTCTCCATATCCGTGCCATTCTTCTAATCCGATGGCTTTTAAAAGTTACTGCCTGAAACTGTCAGGCCGACAACTAATTCGTCATGATTACCGGGATCGTTGCATGATCTACGATAAATTGGGTAGTGCCACCCCAAAGCCTTTCTAAATCATGATGTTTACTATAGGCACCAAGTACCATTAGATCTGCACCAATCTCTTTGGATTTGTCCAAAAGCGCCTGCGCTGTTCGTGACTTGGTTTCGATTTCAAAAATCTCAGATGAAATGCCGTGGGCTGATAGATATTCCTGCAGCTCAGATGGCTTTACATTGACCTCTTTTGACTTGACGGTCAGAATTGTTACCGTTTTTGCCGCGGTAAGTATTGGCAAGCAGGTGATGACGGCGCGCGATGCTTCTCGTGATCCATCCCATGCAATGGTGACATTGGCTCCTAAAATATCAGGGATTGCCCCGCTCGGTTCAGGACACATTAAAACTGGCCTGCCGGTATTGAACAAAGCCGCTTTAAGGGTATTCGCCCCGAGATTACGGTCAATGTCCGGCTTGGCCACGGCAATGATATCGGCAAGCCTGCCATGATGCCCAATCACATCAATCTGACGCCCTGCCTCTTCGACAAAACTTGCCGTGACTGACTTTCCATCGGGCTTTTCAGACATGCGGATATTGAGGGTTTTGCTTAACGCCAACACTTCGTCGCGAAGTCCGGCCTCTTCAATATCGAACACCTGACTGGTGCTTTCAACAAGCTGGGCGCGAAGCGCAGCCGGAATCGGCACCCCGAAGGGAAGCAGATTTTCCGGCTTTGCACGGCAATGAGTGATTTCAATATGCGCATTAAATCCGCGCGCCAGCGCGGCTGCATGGGCAAGGACATTATCGCCCTTACCATCACCACGGACTGGCACTAGAATTTTGCGTAGCATGAATTCTCTCCCCCAAGAATATTATATTACTGAATTATAAGCTTATGATACCTGTCCGTGAGATCAAGCCTAAAATAAGCCATCAATCAAACCATTTTCATTTATTCTGATGGTCTCTGCTGATGGCACTCGTGGCAGCCCCGGCATGGTCATAACATCACCACAAATCACCACAACAAAACCAGCCCCAGCCGACAATCTGACTTCACGGATTGGCAGGCTATGACCCGTTGGCGCACCACGACGGTTTGGGTCGGTGGTAAAGCTGTATTGGGTCTTGGCCATACAAACCGGCAAATCACCATAGCCCTGTGCTTCCCACTGTTTCAGCTGGTCACGAATCTTGGCATCGGCAATCACTTCATCGGCACGATAAATGCGTTTGGCAATCGTTTCGATTTTTTCGAACAAAGGCATTTCAGACGGATATAGCGGTGCGTATTGTGATGGACTGCCCTCAATCAAAGCGACAATTTTATTGGCAAGCTCGGTTGTGCCTTCACTGCCATTTGCCCAATGTGTTGACAAAATAGCTTCGCTGCCTTGCGCGGCAACAAAGTCTTTCAACGCTTCAACCTCAGCGTCGGTATCAGTTACAAAATGGTTGATGGCAACGACCGCCGGAACGCCAAATTGCTTGATATTCTCAATATGGCGACCAAGGTTTGGACAGCCTTTTTTAACAGCGTCAACATTTTCTTGGCCAAGATCGGCCTTGGCAACGCCACCATTCATCTTCATCGCACGAACAGTTGCAACAATAACAACCGCATCAGGACGAAGCCCTGCTTTGCGGCATTTGATATTGAGAAACTTTTCGGCACCAAGGTCTGCTCCAAAACCAGCTTCGGTCACAACATAATCAGCCAGCTTTAGCGCTGTTGTTGTTGCCACAACTGAGTTACAGCCATGCGCGATATTTGCAAATGGGCCACCATGGACAAAGGCAGGGTTATTCTCGAGCGTTTGCACAAGATTTGGTTGCATTGCCTGCTGCAACAAAACTGTCATCGCGCCATCGGCCTTGATATCACGACAGAAGACAGGTGACCGGTCACGGCGATAGGCAACAATAATATCACCAAGGCGACGCTCAAGATCAGCAAGATCCGTTGCAAGGCATAAAATCGCCATCACTTCAGAGGCAACGGTAATGTCAAATCCGGCTTCACGAGGGAAACCATTGGCCACACCGCCAAGATTACAAACGATTTCGCGAAGCGCACGATCATTCATGTCAAGAACACGGCGGAAAGCAACACGGCGAATATCGATATCCAGCTCATTGCCCCAATAGATATGGTTATCAAGCATCGCGGCAAGCAGGTTATGCGCTGATGTGATGGCATGGAAATCACCTGTGAAATGCAGGTTCATATCTTCCATTGGCACGACTTGGGCATAACCACCACCAGCGGCGCCGCCCTTCATTCCAAAACACGGGCCAAGTGATGCTTCACGGATACAGATGGCAGCTTTTTTGCCAATCCGGTTCAAGCCGTCGCCAAGACCAACGGTTGTTGTGGTTTTACCTTCACCGGCAGGTGTTGGATTAATCGCGGTTACCAAGATCAAGCGGCCATCTTCTTTTTTGGCCAGGCTTTTGATAAAGCTCTCAGAAACTTTTGCCTTATCATGCCCAAAAGGGAGTAGGTCAGCACTTGGAATACCAAGCTTTGCGCCGACTTCCTGAATTGGCAATTTCTTGGCTTCGCGTGCAATTTCGATATCTGTTTTGAAGCTCACGGCTATGATCCTAACTTTGTTCCAGAGTTAATTCCAGCAGCGGCAGCCCATTCGCTTGCCGCCATTTTTCCACCATCGGCAGGCCGAACACGTTTGATTAAAATACGTCCACCTTCGGCCTGTACCGTCACGCCGTCTTCGTCAACTGAAACAACTTCACCAGCCGTTCCAGTGCCGTCGATGCGTGCACTGTCATAAATTTTCAATTCACTACCAGCAATTGTTGTCCACGCCCCTGGCGCAGGATTGGCAGCACGGATAATATTGTAAATATCGGCCACCGGCTTTGACCAATCGATCTCGGCAGCGGCTTTGCCAAACCAGCTTTCATATGAACCATCTTCCAAACGCTGGTCATGTTTGATGATGACGCCAGCCTTGACCAGTTCAAGACCTTCGATCATCGCATCAACGCCCATTGGGAACAGCTTTTTAAAATAAACATCGCCAAGCGTTTCATCAGGACCGATTTCACAGGTTTTCTGCAACATCATCGGGCCTTCATCCAGACCATCATCAGGCCAGAAAATAGACAAGCCAGTGCGGGTTTTCCCCATTGCAATCGGCCAGTTGATCGAGGATGGTCCGCGATGCTCTGGGCAAAGCGACGGATGATACTGAAAGGTTCCATATTTCGGTGCATCGCGCACTTCCTGCGGCACAAACAACAAAACATATGCCATCATACAAACATCAGCATTGAATGATTGCATCAACGCCAATGCTTCAGCGGTTTTCCATGATGCAGGCTGATGAACGGGCAAACCCTTTTCACGCGCTAGCTCGACCAATGGGTCCTCGGGCTTCCCCTCTTTTGTCGGCGCACAACAAACAGCAACAACATCTTCGCCGCGTTCTAAAAGTCTTTCCAAAACAGCCTGACCAAAAGCCTGCTGTCCGTGTAATACAATTCTCATTGCCTGCTCTCCTAAAGTGCAAAGCTTAATTTCACCGATAAACCATTTTTATAAATGGTCTACCAAAATAACGTTCCTATTTAGCCGCACCAACCGCGCCTGATTCAATGATCTGGGCCAGCTCTTCAGCTGAATAACCAAGAACATCCGTCAAAATTTCGGTTGTATGCTCACCAAGCAATGGCGAGCGCTGAACATCAGCCGGACTGTCGGACAGTTTTATCGGACAGCCAACCGAGATATATTCGCCGCGTTCTGGATGATCGACCTTTACCAAAGTTCCGGTCGCATAAAGACCTTCATCTTCGGCAATTTCTTTCATCGACAAGATCGGGCCAACCGGAATATCAAGCGGGTTACATGCATCCATGACCTCAAATTTAGTCTTGGTCATTGTCCATTTTTCAATACGCTCAAAAATCTCGTTCAATTTATCGAGCCGCTGTGGTGGCTTGGCATAACCTTCTTTGGTTTTCCAATCAGGTTCGCCAATGATATCGCAAACCTTTTCCCAGACTGCCGCCTGAATGATGAAATAGGTATAGGCGTTTGGATCTTGCTCCCACCCTTTACAACGCAGAATGCGTCCGGGCTGTCCGCCACCTGAGTCATTGCCAGCGCGCGGCGTGGCATCACCAAATGGGATGCCTTCGCCGAATTGTGAATATTCTTTCAATGGGCCAGCGGCAAGACGCTGCTGATCACGAAGCTTTACGCGGGCAAGGTTTAAAACCGAATCCTGCATCGCCGCAGTGACTTTTTGGCCCCGACCAGATTTTTCACGGTGGAACAGCGCGGTTACAATGCCAAGGCACAAATGAAGACCAGTTCCCGAATCGCCAATCTGAGCGCCTGTCACCAATGGCGGGCCATCGCGAAAACCGGTTGTTGAAGCCGAACCACCCGCACATTGCGCGACATTTTCATAAACCTTGCAATCTTGATATTTACCCGGGCCAAAGCCTTTGATTGACGCCATGATCAGGCGCGGATTGATTTCTTGAATCCGCTCCCATGTAAAGCCCATCCGATCAAGTGCGCCCGGGGCAAAATTTTCCACAAGAACATCACAAGTTTCGATAAGACGGGTCAAAATCTGCTTGCCGGTTTCGTTTTTGGAATTCAGTTCAATTGACCGTTTATTATGGTTCAACATGGTGAAATAGAGGCTGTCGGCCCCGTCAACATCGACGAGCTGCTGGCGCGTTGCATCACCAACACCTGGACGCTCAACCTTGATCACATCAGCCCCAAACCAGGCCAGAAGCTGGGTACAGGTTGGGCCTGACTGAACATGGGTGAAATCCAGAACTTTAATACCTTGAAGAGCTTTCATAATCTTATCCTATGTCTAAACCGGAATGCCTTGACTCTGGTGCTATTTCTTTGAAACCACACTTTGTGGATTCAGGTTACCGATGCGACCACTTTCCGTACCGGCATTTTCGTCAATGACAGCATTGACCAAGGTTGGCTTGCCACTGTCCATTGCCTCATTCACCGCGCGTGTCAGCTCATCCGGTGTCGTCGCATAAACGCCAACACCACCAAAGGCAGCCATCATTTGGTCATAGCGGGCATCTTTGACAAATACGGTAGGGGCGACATCTTCGCCACCTGTCGGGTTTTGATCGGTACCGCGATAGATGCCGTTATTGTTGAACACAACAACACAGACCGGCAAATTATAGCGGCAGATCGTTTCGATCTCCATGCCAGAAAATCCAAAGGCACTATCGCCTTCTACGGCCAAAACGGGCAGGCCAGTCTCGACCGCCGCGGCAACAGCTGCGCCCATGCCGATACCCATAATGCCCCATGTGCCAACATCAAGACGCTTGCGCGGCTTAAACACATCAATGATGCTCCGCGCGAAATCAAGGGTGTTTGCCCCCTCATTCACAAGGATCGCATCAGGACGCTGCTTGACGATCGTGCGAAGCGCACCAAGCGCACTATGGAAATCCATTGGCACTGTGTTGCTCATCAGCTTGGCTGACATTTTTTCCAGATTTACATCTTTGCGCGTCTGGATATTGGCAATCCAATCGGCAGGAACGGCTGGCCATTTATCGCCCATCGCCTTGCTCATGGCGCTCAAGCAAGATCCGATATCACCAACGACAGGTGCCGCAATCTCGACATTGCTGTCCATTTCGCGCGGCTCGATATCAACCTGAATAAAGCGTTTCGATCCGGGCTCGCCCCAGCTTTTGCCCTTGCCATGTGACAACAGCCAATTCAAACGCGCGCCAACCATGACCACGACATCGGCTTCTTTCAAGACCAGCGAACGTGCGGCACCGGCTGATTGCGGGTGATCATCAGGCAGCAGACCTTTGGCCATGCTCATCGGCAGATAGGGAACGCCACTTTTTTCAACAAAGCTGCGCACGATTTCGTCTTCTTGCGCATAGGCAGCGCCTTTACCAAGAATGATCAATGGACGTTTTGCGCTTTTCAGCACATCAAGCGCACGCGCAATCGAGTCAGGTGATGGCAATTGCTGCGGTGCTGGATCAACGACTTTGACAAGTGATTTCTGGCCTTCAGCCGCATCCATGACTTGGGCGAATAATTTGGCTGGTAGATCAAGATAAACACCGCCCGGACGACCTGAAACTGCGGCACGAATGGCGCGGGCAACAGCAATGCCGATATCTTCAGCGTGAAGAACGCGGAAGGCCGCCTTACAAAGCGGCTTGGCAATGGCCAGCTGGTCCATTTCTTCATAGTCGCCCTGCTGCAGATCGACAATCTCACGCTCGGATGAACCACTGATCAAGATCATCGGGAAACAATTTGTGGTGGCATTGGCAAGCGCGGTCAGACCGTTCAAAAATCCCGGCGCCGACACGGTTAGGCAGATGCCCGGCTTTTTGGTTAGATAACCGGCAATCGATGCTGCGTTACCGGCATGCTGTTCATGACGAAAGGAAATCACCCGCATGCCCTCAGCTTGGGCAATCCGGCCAAGATCGGTGATCGGAATGCCCGGCACACCATAAATTGTGTTGATATCATTGAGCTTAAGCGCGTCAATAACGAGGTGAAAACCGTCGGTTAGCGCCTGTGTCTCGGATGAAGTCATTTTTTGTGTCTCCTTGGTGTCTTCAAAGTAAATATAAAAAGTGATCGTTACGCTTTTGGTCGGAACTGCGGCTTGTTTATTTTGTTATGGCAGATGACCGTTTATGTTTTTTCTGATTTCGCGATTTCAGCGCGGGCTTTTCCTTTATTTGCAAGCCGCGTCCATCTTTCCCGGATATGATCATGCAAACGCATGGTATGCTCGCGCACCAGCCGCGACGCCAATTCACTGTCGCGCGCCTCAAGCGCTTCGATAATTTCCATATGATCGGCAACTGAATGGGTGGTGCGATTATTTTCACCCATTGCCCGACGCCGCACCGCAAACATATGCGCAAACAAACCATCGGTTGTCGACTTTAATAGCGGGCTGCCCGATAGATCAAAAATGGCCTGGTGGAATTTGATATTAGCATCTGAATATTCGCTCAGCTCGGCCTTTGACGCGGTCGCGCTGTGGCGCATGGCAAATTCACGCAACGCTTTAATATCGGCCTCGGGGGCAATGCGCGCGGCGATATGCGCTGCCATGCTTTCCAGCGCAGCCCAAGTGACGACCATATCCAGAATCTCTTCCAGAGTTTTGCGATGAATGAAAACGCCCTTGCGCGGCAAAATCTCGACAAGGCCATCTTGTGCCAATCGCGCCAAAGCTTCTCGGATCGGCGTTCGTGAAATACCAAGCTGCTCGGCAAGCCGGCGCTCATCAAGGCGCAGCTCTTCATCGGCATCATAAATATCAGCTTTTAAAATGCTTTCACGAAGCACATCATAAATGTGATCTTTCAAGGTGAAATTGATCGAAACAGGCTTTAGTTTGACGTCAATTGCCATCAATTCCTCCCCTGCAATTTCCGGCCTAGACTAATATAACTTTTGCGATATTACGCACTTTATCTGGTATACCTTACACCTGACACAACACTCGTCAAGCGGTTTTTGGGGTTATTATTTAACGATAGCGCTTGCTATTAGTGGTGTGTGGTATACCATATAACATGGAAATATTGCAAAATATGAGGCAAAGCAACGACCCGATCTAACCAATATGTCACAAGGCAGTTTCACCAGAACTGTTCCGTAAAAAACTTTTGTGCTTTTTTGTAGGAATATGTGACAACAGACCGGTCGTTGCAATTTTCGTGGCTTTATCACACAAGGCCACATAGCGGGAGAAAGACAGTAACAATGAATATCCATGAACATCAGGCGAAGAAAATTTTACAAACATTTGGTGCGCCCATTGCTGCTGGCGTTGCGATCACCAGCCTCG
>Ga0233426_10001820_pt1 | contig 18628 bp, 19 predicted proteins | sample SI_118_April2016_6_FD_179875 | JGI IMG/M metagenome (GOLD analysis project Ga0233426, IMG submission 179875) | Seawater microbial communities from Saanich Inlet, British Columbia, Canada - SI_118_April2016_10_MG | ecosystem: Environmental > Aquatic > Marine > Inlet | place: Canada: British...
TATCTCTCGGTGGCCCTGTGTTTGATGTTGAAAAGCTTAGCTGGCTCAATGGACTGTGGATTCGTGAAGAGTTAACCGATGAGCAATTGGCCGATCGTTTACATGACTGGGCTTTAAATCGTGATGTGTTAATGGCTTTCTTGCCCTTTGCAAAACAGCGCATGGAGACCCTCTCAGACATCGCCCCGCTAGGGAATTATTTAGTGTCGGGCATGCTTCCCATTACAGCGGAACAACTGAAATCTGCTGGTATTGATGAAGAGCTATTGATGGAGGTGTTGCAGTATTCTCTATGGCGCTTAGAGTCAGTTCAGAGCTGGCAGCGCGATGCTATTTTTGAAGCGTTAAAATATGTTGCTGATGCCATGGGAATTAAGCTAAAGCCATTTTTAGCGCCACTATTCATTGCAATTGCTGGAAGCAGCGCATCGATTTCGGTGATGGACTCCATGAATTTGCTGGGTGCGGATATGTCCCGCGCGCGATTGCGTTATGCAATTGAGTTATTGGGTGGTATTGGCAAGAAGAAATTGAAGAAAATGGAGAAGGCTTATCAGCAATTGAGCTGAAGGGCTTGCTGTGTGGGACAAGGCTCTTGACTTGGTAAATGAGCATCCCTATCATGCGCGTCTGTTTGGGGCCTTAGCTCAGCTGGGAGAGCGCAACACTGGCAGTGTTGAGGTCAGCGGTTCGATCCCGCTAGGCTCCACCAAAAATGAATCCCTCGCACGCAAGTGCGGGGGATTTTTTGTTCTGGACAAATTTTGGCATAGTTATTATTCTGCTTTGATCCAAATGGCACCCGCTAAATAAAATAGGAAGTCGCCCGATTTGATTAATCAATTTTCAAAAGATAGCTGTCTACTACTAATCGATGTACAAAAAGGTGTTGATGTGTTGTCCCATTGGGGCGGTGAGAATGGTCGCAGAAACAACCTTGAAGCTGAAAGTAACATGCTTGCTCTATTGTCTGAATGGCGACAAGCGGAGTTGTCGGTTGCCTGGACTTTACATGACTCTCTAGAAGCAGCTTCTCCGTTAAAGCTGACTGAGCCTGGTGGTGAGTTAAAGCCAGGTTTTGAAATTGGTTCCAACGATATAGTTGTAAAGAAAGATGTAAACAGTGGTTTTGTGGGGACGTCCTTAGAAATTCTGTTGCGCAGAGCGGGTATTCAAAGATTGGTGGTGGTCGGGTTTTTCACCAACTTTTGTGTTGAGACTACCATCAGAATGTCTGGAAATTTGGGGTTTGACACTTACCTTGTGCCAGATTGTTGCGCAACGACAAATAGGGTAGGGCCAGACGGTACAGACTACGATCCAGATTTGGTGCACTCATTGACTGTGGCTAATCTGCATGGCGAGTTCTGCACTGCGCTTAAAATCAGTCAAGCGCTAACTCTCGTTACAGACGATTTAACAGACGTCAATCGCTGCCAGGGAAACGAATGAAAGCCCAGCTGGTAAGAAATAGAATTAGCGTTTTGCTAAATGTGTAAATTCTAGTCATGCCAGTCAATAACTACGGCGTATCGTCAATGGTGGCAAAGCTTCAAAGGGTTGCTTTGCATGCGCCAGGGAGCACATTGCGAAATGCAGATGTCCATCAGTGGCATTATGGTCAAAGCTTTGATCCTCAGGAATTAGACAAAGATTATCAAGCTTTCGTTTCGCATATCGAAAAAGCTGGTGTCGAAGTGTTATGGATGCCCGAAAACACTGAATCAGCCGATGCAATTTTTACTTATGATGCGTCTTTAATGACTCCTCAGGGTGCCATTCTAATGAATCCAGGAAAAGCGCGGAGAATAAGTGAGTCAGAATCACACCGAGTTTTTTACCAATCCATGGATATCCCGGTTATAGGGCAAGTGACGGGTAAAGCCAAGTGTGAGGCCGGCGATACGCTCTGGTTAGATGATAAGACCTTGCTTATCGGGCGTGGATACAGAACCAATGAAGCTGGCATTACCCAGTTGCGGAATTTGCTCGGCGATCAAGGAGTGGCAGTTCTAGCGTTTGATTTGCCTTGTTATCAGGGCGAGGAAGCATGTTTGCATCTAATGTCACTGATCAGCCTATTGTCAGATGACTTAGCATTAGTTCATAAGACGCTTTTGCCCGTGGCATTGGCTCAACTTCTTAGCGCAAGAGGGTTTGAATTACTTGAGGCACCAGCGGAGGAGTTTGATACCTCTGGTGGTTTAAACCTAAATGTACTTACTCTTGAGCCGCGTCATGTTGTGGCAATTAATGGATGCGATAAAACGTTGTCATTGATGCACAATGCTGGCTGTGAAATCGACACCTTTAGTGGAGAGTCACTTTGTATACCCTGCGAGGGCGGGCCAACGTGTATGACGCGGCCTATATTGCGAGGTATTAATAATTAGATGGGCGAGAATCAAAGTCTTTAATGGTCACCAGATCATGAAAGAATCAGGAAGTTTCTAGGAGCACTAATGAGTGCAATAGCTAAAAAAATGGGTTTCTGGCAATGTTGGGGAATGTCAGTTGGCGTGATGATTGGTTCTGGTATCTTTTTACTGCCTACGGTGCTCGCTCCTTATGGCTGGATCAGCTTGCTGGGTTGGCTTTTAACCTGCTCAGGAACGATTGTATTGGCGCTGGTATTGGCGCGATTAGCTGGCACTACTGATCATGCAGGCGGCCCTTATGCCTATGTTAGGGAATCTTTTGGTGATCTTGCGGGGTTCTTAATAGGCTGGGGTTATTGGGTTGGCGTGGTGTTTGGCGTTACCGCCATTGCTGTGGGTTTCGCAGGTTACATGGGATCGATATTTCCTATCTTTGCGGCTAACAGCCTCACCCAGGCGCTGGTCGCTGCTATGGGTATTGGTGTGCTAACCTGGGTAAATATTAAAGGAATTTCTGAAGCAGCGACTGTTCAGTTGGTGCTGACCATTCTTAAAATTGTTCCTTTAACTGTGATCATAGGGTTGGGTATTGCTTATGGCGATATTGACAACTTTCCTTCTTTTAATCCGCAACAACTTTCTATGACTGAAGCATTAGCTAGCACTGCACTGCTTACCATGTGGGCTTTCATCGGAATAGAGGCCGCGGTTATTCCAACAAGCGATGTGGAGGACCCCAAGAAAACAGTTCCTATTGCGGTAGTATCTGCAGCTCTTAGTGTCTCATTCCTCTATGTTGGTGCATCGATCGCCATCATGTTTTTGGTGCCCTCCGAGGTGTTGGCCGCATCAGAGTCACCGTTTGTCGATGCGGCTTCCCACATGGGTCCTGGGGGCGCTCTGCTAATGGGCGTTGGTGCATTAATTTCGACTGCAGGTGCTCTTAACGGCAATATCTTTGTAATGGGTCAGATGCCTATGTTAGTAGCCGCAGATGGCTTAGCGCCTTCAGTTATAGCAAAGAAAAATAAGGGTGGAGCCCCAATGGTAGCGTTAATGGTATCTAGTGTTTTTTCGGCAGCGTTACTAGTGCTTAATTTCACTGACGGTTTAGTAGGCGCGTTCTCTTTTTTAATTTCAATGTCGACTCTTTCGATTCTGGCCCCCTATGGGTTATCTGCTATGGCAGAATTCAAGCGCTCTTGGCATAGCGCCAAGGGTTGGGCTGGGGTGGCTCTCTTGTCGGTGATATATACACTGATAGCTGCCGCAGGCTCTGGCTTGTATGCGTTCTTTCTGGGCGTTGGCTTATTCCTGTTGGGTATACTTTTGTTCAAGTTTTTTCATTTGACACGCTAGATTTAGTAGATGTTATTGATTTAAAACGTAACACCTCTCGTCTATTTCCCATATTCTATAAATGATATAAGCCGTCGTTCTGAAGTTTTCAGCATGTGTATAATGCACTTCTAAACTTGATTTTTCTTGGATAGTAATGAAATTTGCAAAGCAATTAAGCCGCCTTGGCACCGAAACGGCTTTTGCTGTGTCTGGCGCTGCAACCCAATGGGCCGCTAAAGGCCACAAAGTCTATCCCTTTCACTTGGGTGATATAAATATACTAACACCAGAGAGCATTATCGATGCCACGGCTAAAGCGATTCGAGATGGCTATACAGGCTATTGTCCCGGAGCCGGGATACCCGAGTTGCGAGATGCTATTGCTCGCGATGTCGGCATAAAAAGAGGCATTGAATACTCATCAGAAAATGTCTCTATCCAGCCCGGCGGAAAGCCTGTTATTGGTAAATTCATCATGACGGTTATGGATCCTGGTGACGAGGTGCTATACCCTAATCCTGGTTACCCTATTTATGAATCTCAAATCGAATATAACGGTGGGGTAGCTGTACCATACGGCTATGTCGAAACGGCCGATGGATTTGCATTGGATTTAGATGCCCTGCGGGATGCAATTACACCGAAAACAACAGCATTAATTTACAACAATTATCAGAACCCCAATGGCGCACAATCTACTCGCGAAGAAATGGAAGCGGTAGCTAAATTAGCGTTAGAACATGATTTGTGGGTGCTTGCGGATGATGCTTATTATGAAATCCAATACAGCGGTCAACCAATGACCATTGCAGACATTCCAGGCATGCAGGAACGTACCGTTATTCTATATACCTGCTCTAAAAGATTTGCTATGACTGGCTGGAGACTTGGAGCGGCTGTTGGGCCATCATCGGTGATTGATGTAATTAATAAGTTCAATACCAATGCGGAGTCATGCACGCCCCATTTTATTCAACGAGGTATGGTTGCTGCTATTGAGGGAGAGATCCTCGGCCCAGCAGATATCCTCAATACGTTGAGAGAGCGACGTGATGCGTGCATAAATGGGTTGAACGCGATCGATGGCATTGATGTAGCTACACCCAACAGTACTTTTTACGTTTTTCCTAATGTTAATAGAATTATGGAGCGCAAAGGACTCAGGGATGTTAACGCGCTGATGGAGGGAGCTTTAAAGAGATCTAATGTGTCTTTTTGTACAAGAAAGCATTTCGGGCGGCTAGTGGAAGGGGAGTCAAATCACTATATTCGGTTTGCGTACTCGGGTATTGATGTTCCAGATATTAATGCTGGATTGAAACGCTTGAAGACCTATTTTGATTCCGTTGACTAGATAATAAAAAGCCCCAAAAGACACTTGCTTTTGGGGCTTTACTTAATAGTAATTATCAAGTGCTATTTGGCTGCTTTGATGTCGATAGAAGAATACATTCTATAGTTTGAACAGGACTCAATAACTTCGCCAAGTGCAACGTCCTCATCGGATCCGTTAATCGCTGACCAGTATAGGTCTGCTCCAGCGCCTAAAGCTGATGCCTTGTTCGCATAAAGGGCGTAAACATAATCAAAATCACCCTCGGTACCTCCGGCAGATGGGAAGATCATTTTTCTTCCTAGGTTGTCTCCCTTCTCTTTTGCTGCGATGGCAAAGTTTTTATAGGCATTAAAGACTTGGCGGCCAGTTACCCCTTCTTTCATTTTGCAATCAGAGTAGCGAACCATACCTATGGTGCCTTCTCCCTCGGGAGCCGAAATTGCCCACTGCCAGGTGTCGACCACTTGAGAGTTTGTTACGGGTAATGTCCCTAGCAGCTTCGCACCATTTGTTAGCCAGTTCTCTAGGCCTGCATACTGCTCGGTTGAGGTTGGCCAGATATTAAGCCAAACCACGTCGTGAGTGGATGTATCATTGATAAAATAGGGCACCAACAGTGATGAAGCCATACTGTCATATAATCCAGACTCGTTTTGCCAGTTTTCAAAATCTTGAGCCCAATCTATAAGATCATTCATATCTTTGCGATCATTGTATGACGCCACATAATATTCCGCTTTATTGGCGACAGGTTCATGTTCAAGAGCCTCCTGACCGTAACTAAGCACGGAACCAAGTGCCAACAGCAAAAATAATAGTTTTTTCATGATTTTCCCCTTTACGTTAGTATTTTTATGTATGTGTTTCTAAATACTAGCACAAAAAAAAGAAGTTACATTTAAATTACTACCTGAGCTCCAAGGGCTTTATTTATGAATAGCCTTCCATTCTAAAGTAATAATGACTTGGGTCTGGCGGCCAACGTCATTCGCCCCTATTTTTTCTAGTTTTTAATTAAACCGAGTGTGGAGAATTCGGTTTTTGTCGACTACGCTAAATTAAACACGTTGAGGAGATTACTTTATGGACCGTATGATTTTTTCTCCTCTAATTTCTCCAATATTGTGCGTTTTGCTCCTTTGTACCTTCTCCAGTTTTAGCTTTGCTGTGGATGAGGAATCGCCAGGCTTAATTTCAATCGAGGTTAATAAAACCAGTGTAGATGTTTCTGGTGGGGCACAGACTCTAATATTTACTCTTGAGACCAGCGATGATTCCGGAATAAATTGGTCAGCAGGCAAAACGAAAACAGCGGTAGTAATGCAAGATTTGGGCGGTGGTTATCACTATGCAGTCGGGACTAGTGAGAGTCCCGGGATTTTAACCGTCATTTTGACCTCTGGCGATAAAACTGGAAGTTGGGAATTTTCGTTTCTAGTGCTAACAGACAACCAAGACAATAGAAGCATGTTCGGAAATGCAGCACTGCGATCTTTTGGATTACCTGCCTCTATTGAAACTTTTGGCGGTATTGAAGCTCTTCCTCCCCAGCTAAACTCGATTTCAATTAATAAGGCGACCATTGATGTATCCGAAAATGATCAAACGGTTGATTTTTTGTTAGATACTGATGATCCCTCTGGCATAGATTGGGATGGGGGTTCGGTCAAAACTAGTGTAGTGATGCGTGATTCTCATGGAGCATACCATTATGCTACCGGAGTCAACTCTGCGCCGGGTCATCTTTCGTTGGATATTAGTTCAGTAGATGTTAAAGGTAAGTGGTCTATAGAATGGCTGTACATAAGCGATGAGCTCGGTAATAAAGCAGTGCATCACTACAGGCCATCATTACAGGCGTTTGGATTACCAAGCTTTGTTTATGTCCTTGAGACTAATGAGCAGACAACAGATCTAACATTAAGCTCTCAGCCTCAGAGTACAAGTATCACCGAAAATACAAGTTTTAGTTATGCTCTAGATGCAGAAAATTTGCGGTCTAGTGTTAGTGGGGAACTTACATTCGAAATTCTATCCGAAAATTTGACTGTAGAATCTATTTCTATGGATTCTGGTTCTGGTAGCTGCAGTATTACGACAATAGCCTTCAATTCAACTGCCAGCTGCGTCTTGTCTAGTATTGCAGGGTATACCTCCAAAAGGCTCATTATTAGGTTTAGAGCTGGAGTGATTGGGCCTGCCGATTTTTATACAAATCTAGCAAGTGAAATTCCTGACATCTCTCTTCTAAATAATTATGTTTCTAAACACCTCACAGTTATTTTGGATAGCGATGGTGACAGCATTGGCGATGATTTTGATCCATTTCCTTATAGCGACCTATTTACCGATGATTCAGATGGCGATGGTATGCCAGACACTTGGGAGGCGCAGTATGGGTTAGACCCTCTTGACCCGTTTGATGCCGCAAGCGACTTTGATAATGACGGATACACTGCTATCGAGGAGTTTTTAGCAGATACAATTCCGACAGGCTCTTTGGATCTAGATGGCAACACAAAATATGACGCGCTTTCTGATGGCATGTTGTTGGTTAGAAGTATGTTTGGCCTTGAGGGGGATGTTTTGATTAATGGCAGCATAGCCTCTGATGCGGCTTATATCTCTTCAACAGACATATTGAATCGCATTGAATTGCTGGGTGATCTGCGGGATATCGACGGTAATGGGGACATTGACGCATTAACCGATGGTTTGTTGGTTGTGAGGCATCTCTTTGGACTAGAAGGGGAAGCCCTAATAGCCGGAGTGATTGCTGAGAATGCTACTCGAGTCACTGCCGCTGAGATTGAGATATACCTAGAAATACTGGCACCTGAAATTCAATAATTTTTGTACTACTGTTATTATTCTATTTCTTGCTCCAAACTGGTTGCAGTGACTGCAGGTCAGTTATACGCTACACTCACTAATGAGCAAATTTGGCTGGATTTAGTAAGCCATATGGTTAGGTATCTGAAAAAAATACAAAGTAAAAGGTTTAAAGATGAGCAATGAATTAAAGCGCGCTCGAACTCAAGACGAGAAATACTTTCGTCGCGTACAGATATTGGAATCGGCAGAGTTGCTTTTTCAGGAAGTAGGCTACGAGTCCTTCTCAATGGGTAATTTGGCTAAAAAGTCAGGCGTGGTCAAAGGTACCCTGTACCTATACTTTAAAACGCGCGAGGAAGTATTTTTAACCTTATATAACCAGAGTCTTATTCGTTGGAGCGGGGTGTTCTTGGATGGCTTGCAGACAGCTATGAGCGATCGTGACTATGCTGAGACCTTATATGAGACGGCTATGGAGGATGGGAGTTTTGTCCCTCTTTTGGTCCGTCTGGAGCATGTAATTGAACATAACGTTTCTTTAGATAAATTAGTGGAATCAAAGCGTAACTTTATTGAGCGAGTAGGTGGCATTGCTCGTGCCACTGAATCAGCTATCTCTCTTAACCAATCTCAAGCCGCTGAGGTTGTGAGAACTTTGGGAGTTCTATTAGTGGGAGCTACATCAGCAGATCAGGCACCCGGTTTTGAGGGAGAAGAAATTCCAGAAGATGTGCAGTCTCTCCAAGACCTATTTTCATCAAAATCCATGTTTGTTAAAAATGCCTGCCGCATTATCTCTGCGATTCGTACTGATAATTGATCGGGCCGAGGTAAGTGTTGAGTTCCTTTTGGCATTCAACAGATATAATGCTTTTTAAGCATCAGAATTCCCCCTAAAAATAAGTGTCCTGCTGCACACCCTGTTATAGAATATATTCTTGTTTTTTAATTTGGATTCAATTATGGGCCGAGCCTATCAAAACCGTAAAGACTCAATGGCGAAAACGTCAGATGCTAAAGCGCGAGTCTACAGCAAGTATGGTCGAGAAATTTATGTTATTGCGAAATCTGGAGGCATTGACCCTGCGGGAAATTTAAGCCTTCGTAGTGTGATTGATCGTGCAAAGAAGGACCAGGTTCCGACCCACGTTATCGATAAGGCCATAGATAAAGCCAAAGGTGGAGCGGGGGAGAATTTTGAAGTTGCCCGTTATGAGGGCTATGGACCTGGAAACTGTATGGTCATCGTAGATTGCTTAACGGATAACGCAAGTCGAACGTTTAATGATGTACGCTTATGCTTCACTAAGACAAAGACAAAGATAGGTACTCAGGGTTCTGTCAGCCACATGTTCGACCACTTAACTATTTTGAGATTTTCTGGTCAGGACGAAGAAGAGGTTTTAGATGTATTGCTGATGGCTGATGTTGACGTGGTTGATATCGAAAATGAAGAAGGCATGCTAACGGTTTTTGCACCCCATACTGAATCATTTAAAGCCAAGCAAGCACTAGCCGAATCCTTTGGCGAGATTGACTATGATGTCGATGAAATCCAGTTTATAGCGCAGAACACAGCTCCTCTTGCCGGAGAGGATATTGATGTTTTTGCTACTTTCATGGATATGTTGGAAGATCTTGATGACGTTCAAAATGTATTTCACAACGTGGCATAATTGAACAAGATCCAAGATTGGCGCGTACAATCTTCAGGCACTGGTTTCTGGTGTGCAGATGTTTTTAAGAAGAGGTTCAGCCATACATGAGTAAATGCTTTACTGTATTGTCACTTTCCTTGTTATTGATTGTTTCCTCCTGCGGTGGCGGTGGCTCCTCAAAAGTGCCTATTGTGATACCTCCATCTCCTGAGCCAGTTGGAGAAGTTATACAGTTAGAAAGCGAGATCTCTATAGGTCAGTCGACTGAGCTTGTCTTGTATGTCCCTGAAAATGACCTTACGAGTATCAGCTGGCGTCAAACTGCAGGTGCTGATCTCGAATTTTATGCCAAGGATAGCAAGGTGATCGGTTTCAGTCCCACTGAGTCTGGGAGCTATGGGATAGAAGTTGATTACACGATTGATGGTTCCACCAGAAATACAATCTCGCATACTTTCACTGTTGATGACAACCGGAGTCAACTGAGTGTGCGTCTTGGCCATGCGGTTGTAGAAGGTAATGCCGTGTCGCTTTTAAGTTATGCCACTAATGATTCTGAATCGAATGAAATCGACAAGAGCTCTTGGCGATGGACCCAAACCAAAGGGCCGACTGTAGTATTCTCAGAACTTACCACGAATGGTCAAGTGGCGGTATTTTTCGATGCACCCAATGTAGATCAGGATACTGTGCTTGAATTTTCTCTGGAAGGGGAGATCAGCGGCCAGAGTCATAGTGATGAAATTGCAATATTGGTCGAAAATAGCACCATACAAGTCCCACTGGACGATGCACCGTTCACTAGCCGGGTTGCTGATGTATTTTTGTATAACCCGAATTCTCCGACAGGAGAACAACTAATCAGCTGTGTTTATTCCAATAACACTAGATATGATGATTGTACTTTCGGCCAGTCACCGCTAATAGCGCAGGTCACTACGACACCAACTGTTGATGATATTATGAACAGGGTGATTGTGTCCCATCAATGGATGGGCGATCAGTTTAAGAAGTTTCTAGAAAACTACGATACTAATGATGACTTTAAAAACCTGTTGCGGGCAACTACTGCGGTTGTGATCTCTTATGATGTTAGGCCCTCTTTTTATAGTCCCACACTTGGTGCAATTTATCTCGATCCAGATGATCTTTGGGAAACACCTGCTCAGCGGGATACGATAAATCAGGCGCCAGATTACCGGGCAGGCTTTGGCGCTGAATTACAGTTCGAGATGCCTTGGCGTTACGTAAAAGACAATGCCTATGCCTATTATTCGTACCCATTACGCTACCGGTTATCTCGATCTTTGGATGACTCTGAGTACTCCTTTGCTAGTTTGCTATATCACGAGTTAGCTCACGCTAATGATTTTTTTCCAAGTACTCGCTGGTTGACTTACTCTAACTCAACCACTGTATATGACGCAGTTGTCGAGGTTTATAATGCAAACCAAATTGTCTCAGACTATTTGCAGGACAACTATCCTCTTGATTCTCTATACGCTTCAGGGGGGCAAAATGAACTTACTCGGCTGGCCCAGGTTCGATTTCAAGACCCTAAATTGGTAACGCAACAGCAAATTGATTACACCATGACTGATGTAGCTAATATGTTTAAAACTGAAGGAGCGCCTCAATTTTATAGTTACAGTTCTACACGAGAGGATTTAGCGATTTTATTCGATGGTTTTATGATGTTTGCTCGCTATGGTGTTAGTCGAGATGTGGCGGTCAGCGATCAGCAATACAACGATATCGTTTGGGGTCAGAGAGACAGGATGGGTGAGCCCTGGATTAAATCGAGAGTTTCCTTTGTTGCAACTCGAGTGCTGCCTGAATTTACAACTGCAGCAACAGTGGTTCAAAATTTATCTCCTCCCACAGCTCTGCAAGATAGTAAGACCTGGCGTGAAAGCGTAGTGGTTAATGAGTTAGCTGAATTTGGCTTAGGCCCGTCATTAAGGGCTGAACCCATAGATGCTCGTTTAGTGCCACGAGATGGAGTGTCCCGACACAAGGGGTTAGATCGACACTTTGAAAAATTTCTTAGAAATTAACCAGCGATATCCAAAATAATAAGCAGACTGAGGTGCAACCATGATTAACTGTAATTATTTCCGAACTTCAAAGACTCCTTTTTTTATAAGGCGCGTCATAGCTTCAGCTGCAGCAATAGTGATGGTTACTCTTTCATTGCCTTCAGTAGCCGATACGCAAATAATTCATGCGGGGATTTTACTTGCGGTTCCAGGCCAAGAGCCACTGCAAAATCAAACGGTGGTTATCACAGATGGCAAGATTGTATCGGTTCAAGATGGTTTTTTAACGCCAAGCGATGTTACTACTGAAGCAAGTGTGATTGATTTATCTTCGAGTTTCGTTATGCCTGGTTTGATGGATATGCACGTTCATTTGCAGGGCGAGCTAGGACCAGAAAATGACAGTGAGCAGTTAAAAATGTCCTCGGCAGACGTGCTTGTTGAAAGTGTGCATCATGCCAAGCTAACGTTGCTTGCTGGGTTTACCACCGTAAGAGATGTTGGTTCACAGCCAGAGCAAATGTATGCCCTGCGAAATGGAGTCAATAAAAACTGGGTGACTGGGCCTCGTATAATCGCTTCAGGGAACGTTTCCGTAACTGGTGGTCATGGCGATATCGATGGCATTAGTCCTGATCTGATGGAAATGTATACGGCTAAAACGATCTGTGACGGTCCCTATGATTGTCGCCGAGCAACCCGCCGAGCGATTAAGTTTGGTGGTGACTTGATTAAAATTACCTCGACTGGTGGTGTTTTGTCAGATACTAATACTGGCACTTCTCAACAGATGACAGAGGGCGAGCTCAAAGAAGTCGTAGATACCGCTCATGGGCTTGGTCGAAAAGTTGCAAGCCATGCCCATGGTGCTGATGGTATCAATGCAGCTCTTCGGGCAGGGGTTGACAGTATTGAGCATGGAAGTTATGCCGATAAAGAAAGCGTCCGTTTGTTCAAAAAGACCGGTGCATATTTGGTTCCAACATTATTGGCAGGCCATACTGTGATGAAAATGGCCAAAGAAAGCGACTTCATGTCTGACGCCATTAAGGTGAAAGCCATTGACGTTTCCTCAGCTATGGCAGGGAACTTCACCAAGGCTTATGAAGCTGGTGTTAATATCGCTTATGGTACTGATAGCGGCGTTTCGCGACATGGCACAAACGCTTACGAGGCGATTTTAATGTATGAGGCTGGCATGAGTGCGTCTGACATTCTCAAGTCTGCTACTGTTAATGCTGCTGATCTGATCGACCATAGTGACTCATTGGGAACTGTTGAGCCGGGCAAGCATGCGGATATTATTGCTACAGCACTAAGTCCATTAAAAGACATTACAGCACTTTTAAAGGTCGATTTTGTAATGAAAGGTGGAGTTATCGTTAAGCAGTGATATTGCGTTGGCCCCAGCATTGGAATGTCTACTCATAAGCTTGGTTATCCTAGTCTTGTCGATGTTCGTTATCGGCAGGCTGGTGTTTGGCTTTGGCCTTGGGAGTGTTTTATTCATGATAACGGTGGCAATGGCAGCTTTGATGGCGATTAGGGGCTCTCGGGTTTTCTATTTTTTAAATAATAAGGATAAAAGGTTCTTATATGAATGGTTCTGAAATACTGTTTCCAGTGTTGGCCAATATTTTATTGGTCATTATTATGTTTTTTGTTTTAGGTGCTCGAAAAGGAGCTGCGGTTAGAGCGGGACTTGTTAGTCGAGATGACACTGCGCTCGACAATAAAGCATGGAACGATGAAGTGGTAAAAGTCTCAAATAACATAGCCAACCAATTTGAAACCCCCGTTTTATTTTATTTGCTCTGTTTGGGGGCGGTTGTCGGGGGAGTGTCTGATACATTATTGATCGTATTAGCATGGTTTTATACGGCTTTGCGATACTTCCATGCTTACGTGCATGTTACTTCAAACTACGTGCCTCTTAGGATGAAGGTATTTATTGTTTCGCTTCTAGTGATTTTGGTTATGTTAGGTCTGATCGCGGCAAGGTTGTCATTAACGCTGATCGCTGCATGACCTGATTTTTTATTGACGGCGACAAAGGCTAATAGGCAATCCATCAGTAGGCTTTGATATTGGTGATTGCTGTACTGGCATTTCGTAGCCCTTGGGGACACTCCAGCGGTAATTCTTAAGCATTTCAAACATCACAAGTTTTATTTGCATCTCAGCAAAGTGCAGCCCAATACACATGTGGGCGCCGCCACTAAATGGAATCCAGCTGTAGGCGTTTCGCTTGTGCTCTTTACGCTCTTCATTAAAACGGAGGGGGTCAAATGCTTTGGGATTATCCCAGTAGTTGGCGCTGTAATGAGTGTGTATAGGGGAGGTGATGACCATAGCATCAGCGGGAATTGAATAGCCCTCAAACTCGAACGCTTTATTGCTAAATTTAGGTAACGTCGACAGAGGTGGGTAAAGCCTCAGTGCCTCTTTCATGACCCACTCTGTCTCGATCATTTTATTGAGATCTGTTAGCTCTAAAACCTTTCCCTCTAGCCCTGACATCTCCTGCCATAATCGATCTTGCCATTCTGGGTTTTTTGCTAAGGCATAAGTCATACTCGTCAATGCACTTGTAGTCGTGTCGTGAGCAGCCATCATTAAAAAATTGATATGATCAATAATCTCTTGGTCTGTGTAAGAGTTCCCATCTTCATCTTGAGCTCTACATAAAATCGAAAAAAGATCTTGTCTACTGCCAGTCTTTCGCTCTTCTATCAGGGGTTGGAAGAAATCACACATAGTCTTTCGGGCACGGATGCCTCTCCACAAAAGAGTCCCCGGAAATGCAAAGGGGAATCGCCACATGGAGGCGGCAACAGTTGCTTCAAAAGCTTCGTTGATTTTTCTAGCATCCGGCCCAAGGTCCATACCTAAAAATACCGTTGCGGCGAGATCTAGGGTGGTTTGCTTGAATTTAGAGTAAGCAAGGACCTGTTTATCGCCCAAGGTTGGTTGCCAGTCTGTAATGCATTGCTCTATTTGCGGAGCCATTTGTGAAAAATACCCCCGCATTGCTTTGCTTTTAAATCCTGCCTGCATAAGGCGACGATGATACCGATGATCCTCCGCATCTCGCAACATCAAACCATTTGGGAAAAGACGACCTATAATTTGGTCCCATGCTTTCTTGTTCGATAATGTGTTTTCTGGGTTCAACAGTGCAAAACGGTTGGCATCAGCACCAAATAAATGTACAACCTCAAGTTTCCCTACCTTTTGCATGACGACATTGCCATAGTTTTGGCTTAAATGCTGCGTGTGTTTAAGGGGGTCAGAATAACTAAGTGAAACCAGTCGCCAAGACTCTAGGAAGCCTATTTTTATTGGCGTTAGTGGCTTGGTCTTAGTCAACTGCTGGGTACTTGGGCTGTCCAACATATATACTGCCTTTTAAGTTAATCAAGGTCTTGAATGTGGACAATGGAGATTATCGATATCCGTGTATTTGATGCTCATTAATTTGTTTCTGCCAACTCAATTTTATGCATACTTGACGAGTACTATAGAAGAGGTCTTGTAAATTTTAAAGAACAAAAAGTGACTTAGCGCACAAAAAAAGTAGTCAGTGACCTAATGCGCGTAATAAGTTAAATTAACGCCCTTGATAAGGAGACACTGTTGATTAAAGCATAGGGATTTTGCCTTAAAACACTGTGAAAACTTTTATCAGAAAACCATTTAGGAGTTAATGTGAATAATAATGTAATAAAAATAATTGCGGCTGTTCCAGGAATACCAATGTTAGTGAATGCATTGATGTTTATTTTACAGCCGGAAACGGTAACGGCTGACCTAGGTATGCCTCTTCTTGAAGGAGTAGGGTTGAGTACTCAGTTGGCGGATTTAGGTGCATTTTTTACTTTTTCGGCGTTATTAATATTTTATGGCGTGCTTAAGTCAAACGGTGAGTACTTGCGAATTGTTGCATTGTTACTCGGTCTAACTGCTATCTTAAGGGCTGTTGCTTGGGTGATTAACGATGCGGCACTGGCAAGCACGCTGATTGGAGCAGAGATCTTATTGGTAGTGTGGTTGTGGATATCGGCAAAATATATAGATAAATTAAAGCAAGTTAATGGAGCAAATGAATGAAACTAATACGTTGGATTTTGGGTAGACTTATCTTAGTTGTTGATGCTCTTGCGTCTCCTAAACCCATCGCGCGTGACCCCTCTGTTCAAAAAGAGATTGATCAGGTGACCGCATCGATGTCGATGTATCAGTTCAATACCTGCCCATTCTGCGTGAAGGTTCGTCGAGAACTCAAACGCCATTCACTGAATATTGAATTACGAGACGCTAAAAATGATGCTGAGATAAAAGCGGAATTGGTGAGAGAGGGTGGGCGACATATGGTTCCTTGCTTGCGCACAGATAAACCTGATGGAACTACGGATTGGCTTTACGAGTCAACTGATATCATCGCACATTTGAAAAAGGAACTCAGTTTATAGTCAGACCTGGGCCGCGGTAAGAGGATTAACCCTCCTACCGTGGCCATGTAGTTTAAGGATTTAGGAGAGATTGCATCGTATCCAAATAATCTATCCATGCATCTCGACCTGACTCCGTTAAGTGGACAAGTGTTTGGGGTTTTTTACCAGCATAACCCTTCTCTTGAGTTACGTAGCCAGCTGCCTCTAACTTACTGAGGTGCGTTGACAAGTTACCATTGCTTGCGCCTGTTTTGTCCAGCAGTTCTGGGAAGCTAGCGGGATTTACGGCTGATAAGTAGGCCATGATTCCCAAGCGAAGTCTGCCATGAATAACCTCATCAATCGCTTCAATATCGACAGATGAATTTCTAGGCGACATGTTCGGCCCTCATGGTTTTTAGCGACGGAAGCACTACGGTAATAAAGGCAAAAATGGATGCAATAAGGTAGAAATGTGATTCTCCAAATACCGTTAAGCAGGCAATACTGGCCGCAAAAGAGGCAGCCGCAGGATAATACATCCACTTATAATGACTTGTGCGTGCGGTTACTCCGTAGGCAAGACCTTGGCCACCAAAACCAACAATGGGTATAAAATCAAAAAGAGCGACTGTTCCAGAGCCAAAAATCATGCTCGAAGTAACGCCAATCCATAAGCACCCCAGCATAATTGAGAACATAATCCATACGGATTGCTCTACCTTATTTGCTGTTGAATGAATGCCTGGCTTTTTTTTCACTCTAGATCCGAGTATTGCACTACCAACGCTACCTAAGATAGCAAAAGCCACCCACAGGTAACCGAGTGCCGGAGTCTGCGCGGCGATCTGTCCAGTGACTATTGCCCAGTGTGAGCATAAAGTAGTTGAGAGTAGGACTCCCCACATTAATCCGAACGGCCCGCCTACTAGGGGGCTTTCTTTGGCCGATTTGGCAATGCCAGTAGCGTAATTAATGTCTTCGATAGCTTGTTGAGATGTCATGATATTTCCTTATATGAGTTAATGTAAAACTAGTTTGTAATACAAACTAGTTTTCGTCAAGAAATTTACGTAGTTTTCTAGATTAAGCTGTGATTAATCGTGCATGGGGTTTAATAGTTCTCGGGGCACTTGCCTTTAAAGTTTGTGTAATACCTTTGTACCCAGGCGATGTCGCGCTCATGATCATCTGAGATATCTAAGAAGGAATCTAGCAGTATTCTTTTGTTTTCGAAGTCAAACGCTGCAAGGAACACCTTACCTTGTACTGCGTGAGCTATCCTAAGGAAACCTGATTTTAGCCTCTCAGTCTTCGCTCGTGTTCCTTCAGGAGACATAGCAAGCAAAGAGCCATTAAGTTTAGACATATTATCTATAGCAATATCTGTCAGGCCAATACCTGGCTTACTCTTATCAACTGGGATACCACCCATATAGATTAAAAACTTTCCTAAAATAGGTTTATTGAACAGGCTATGCTTGCCAAAAAAGGAGATCTTTGCATCCAGCCCCAAAATCGCAGCAAAACCGAAAACGCCATCCCAGTTAGAGGTGTGTGGACCGACAATGATGATGATGTTCTGATTATCCGATATTTCAGGTAATGATCCTTCAACTTTCCAATTAAAGGCTCTAAGAAACCACTTTCCAATTAATTGTACTAATTTTGGACGAGAGGCTCTGTATCTTGCGGGGATTTGCTCGCTAGAAACCGTTTTATTTTTATGGGTCATTTTTGTTTGGTTTAGATAATAAGTAGGCCCCATACGCACCAAAAAGGCCACAGGCAGAGATAATTAAATAGTAAATCTTATAACCAAGGCCACCGGGATATTGCTCTAACAGTGGGGCGCTAATAAGTGGTAAATACCATTCTGGGAAGTATCCGATCATTGAGATCATGCCGATGGCTAAACCCTTAATTTTGTTGGGGACGTTACATCCGCCCAATGTAGCCCAGTACAAGCCTCGGACACCATAGGTAAGCAAACCGATAAGTAGTACGAGAGCAACCATCATAAAAGTCGCAGATGTGGTAGGCAAAAAAGCCATCATCGAAAGTGATATTGAGGCAAGGACCAACAGTATAGAAAGTACCTTTTCCGGATTCGACCAGTCGCCTATGAAGCCAGCAGCAATGCCACCTATGGGTCTCATCCACAGCTTAGCCACGGTTATCGTACCAACCGCCACGGCAGTAAGTCCAAAATTCTGTTGTAGATAGGCTGAGAAGGAATACGTAGCATAAAATAATTGATACCCACAGACGATACACAGGGCGCAAAGCCAAATCTCACGACGCCTAAGTACGTCCATTAAGTCCTCTATAAATGGTCTTGTACTTGTCGTTTCTTCTGCTTCAGATTCTTCTTCGAAATCGTCAAGGAGCCAATATACGAGAGGGGATACCACCAGCAAAACGCCAACGTAGAGGTAAATAACCTGTTTGAGAGCAAGACTTGTTGTCCCGCTACTCTGGCTCAATACATAGGCAAAGATTGCGACAGCAACGGTTGCTAAAAGTGCTTCAACTAGCCCTCGACCACCATCCAAGATGCCAAAAAAACGACCCTGTTGATCTGCCCGTGCGAGCATGGCTACTAACT
>Ga0233426_10001823_pt1 | contig 18623 bp, 15 predicted proteins | sample SI_118_April2016_6_FD_179875 | JGI IMG/M metagenome (GOLD analysis project Ga0233426, IMG submission 179875) | Seawater microbial communities from Saanich Inlet, British Columbia, Canada - SI_118_April2016_10_MG | ecosystem: Environmental > Aquatic > Marine > Inlet | place: Canada: British...
CGCAACGCAGCGCGTGGCATTGCCGCAAGCGCCCGCAGTCGAGCCATCTGCGTTGAAAAAGGTTAAGGCGAAATCCGCCTGCGGCGAATCACTTATCACTGCCAGTTGGTCAAACCCCACACCCAGATGACGATTCCCTAATCCGCAGGCAATTTCTGCCGAAATCAGTGGCCCTCGCCCGCGCGAATCGACAATAACAAAGTCATTGCCAAGCCCGTGCATCTTCATAAAGGAAATCTGCTGCGTCATGATGGCCATATATCGGTGTAATTAAAAGGAATCCAGTAATAGATCAGAAAAGCCCTTGACCCCGCCCGCTACCCTTTCTAGACACCGCCGCAGTGGGCCCTTAGCTCAGCCGGTAGAGCAACTGACTTTTAATCAGTAGGTCGATGGTTCGAACCCATCAGGGCTCACCACTCATACAAAGGCTTAGGCTTAGCAGCCTAAGCCTTTTGTTTTCTCAATGAGACAAAGTGCAATGAAACCAAGTGCAATTATGCTGCACAATACTAAATCCGCGAGCCTATGTCTGCCACGCGCATGCCCGTATCGTTTCAGAATAGTCTGATTAGGAATTGTATGCTATTCTTAGAAGCTACTTCAGCCTTTTAAAGTTTACTAATGAATAGTGCACCAGCATTTATGGAGTGCAAAAATTTCTCAGACATCATCACGTATCAATGACAGAACCTTCCGCACATTTATTCACGAATACTCTGAAAGACCACGCGGAGTTAATTGCACGCTGACTTTATGTGTCCCAGGATAAAAATAGAATAAAGGCGAATTTTTGAAATATAATTTACTTCTAGCCACTTGCTTTAAGGAGGTGGGATGATTGGCGCAATACCCATGTAATTTACTTGAAGCCACCGTGGTGTAAAACTCTCTTTACCAATCATGCCATAATATACATTTAAAAAAATGATTGTAAAAAAAATCCGTATAAATACTCCATTCGCCTTCCCGCCGAATTGGGGCGAAAAGTGGTCGACGGCGGCTTACCTCATCACGACGTACCGCTCTTTTTACATCGTGGGGATATTGCTGAACACAAAGAAATGCGATTCAAATTTTAATGCCTGTACCAATTAATGAAACAATTACACCATTTTTTTTGATATCCCCAAGCACAAGGTAATCAACACTTAGGCCAACTATCGCATTAGCCTCCAATCTAATTGCTTTAGCTTTAAGCTCGAGCATGGCAAATTCGATCGACTCCTGCAGGAAGTCCACTTTTTTCTCCGGTTTTGCTCGCAAAATATTCCAGATACGCCTCGTAATAGGAGGTGTTTTAAATTTATAGTGGAAATCGGTTGTGATAACACCGCAGCGTCCTTTTATCCGCAAATTAACGGTGTTTTCCGTCGTCACCAACATATCCTGAAACTTATTAAACACTGTTTCCGTAGATTTCTGAGTTGAAGAAAGCGCAGGATCCTTGGACGTAACTATTTTAGTATGGACGCGCTCTTTTACATGGCACGTGATACACAAACCATTGTAATTTAGTGCCGCTTGGCTCTCTGCATAGCCCATAGATATAGAACAATCACGACACTTACCCAAAACCTTTGCCTCCCACGATGCGCACAACGAAACCCATTTTTGTTCGATATAATCAAACGTCTTATGAATGGCATCAAAAATTCAACAGTAGTACCATTTTACCGAGTTAATTTCTCAATCATATCAGAATTTGTCTGCATAATGCGAGCAGCCCCATTAAATTGTTGTTGTGCTCGGATCATGTTAGTCATCTCAGTGGTAATATCTACGTTAGAACCCTCAACATAACCTGTTTCAAGGTTTCCAAAGCCAGCCGAGCTTGGGTTACCCATAAATATTTTTCCAGCGAGATCTGTTGGGGAATATTTACCACCACCAAGCTGCTTCAAGCCATTTGGGTTGGAAAAAATAGCTAGAGGTATTGTTGCAATTGGAACGTCATCGCCTTCACCAAATGCGGCCAAGATATTTCCGTTACTTTTAACACTGATACTCGACAGAGGATCTTCTGATGCAGCGATAGGAATTTGTATTCTCTGCAAAGTTTCTGGATCGGCGCCCGCACCGACAAACTCTCCTTCGACTGCAGTCATTCCCAGTACAAAATCACCATCTTGGGATGTCAAAAAGCCATTAGCGTCTAAAGCAAATGAGCCGTTTCGTGTAACAGAATAACCAATTTGATCAGGATGCTGAGTCATAAAGTAACCATTCCCTACAATGGCTGCATCCAAAGTGCCCCCCATTTCGACAAGAGCGCCTTGTGCATCACTACGTCTGGAATCTAACGAGTTGGCGCCTAGCCCAACCAACGCTCTTTCTACACCCTCAGCAGTCCTACCATTGTAGAATTCTGAGAATGATACAGAGCTTTTCTTATACCCCGTAGAGTTCGCATTAGAAATGTTATTCGAAATTAGAGACAGCTCTTGAAGCGCGGTATCCATTCCCGATTTGATTACTGAAAACATCTAGCAAACCCCTCTTTAATTCGAGGACATGTTGCAAATTTGATGCCATCCAGATTACCAGGTTAAATAAATTCTTCAATAAAATGAAAAAGTAGCTATATCACGTAATCTATCCTAAGAAATCAAATAAATTCTTACTGGCCAACCGTGAAAAAGTAGCTTGCGCCGCTTCTTTATTAGTTAATAGTGCCTGCAGCTTGGTAAGTAATTCAGACATATCTGCATCTTCAAGTTTTGATATATCTTCATTCAGGTTTACTAAAATATTTTCCGAGTTCTCCACAATGTTTTGTGCAGTGTTTGCAGCTATTCCCAGATCAGTGCGCATCGATACGAAATGTTCAAATACTTTATGTAATTTATCCTGAACCTTTGAGTTGGATATCGAATGAGGCAGAATAACATCATCTGTAATATCGGTTCCCAATTTTTTTTGAACCCCGATTGTTTGTACTGCTGTAGTTGGTAAATCCGTAGCAAAATTTGTTATTTTCAGTTCTTGGCGTTGCCCCGAAAGTTGGATTTTATTACCCGACACAACTATAGCGGTGATGCCCGTTGAAGAGGTATGACTATTTATTTCTGTAACTAACCCGCTAAAATCATTTCCATAAATTTTTGACTCTATCTCATAGATCTGGTTATCAACTGAAAGGTCAAATTTATAGTGAGCACCTAGACCAGAAGCGGGAAGGACTAAATTGACCCTTGGTCCTTCTGATAGAAGATTGGATGTCCCAGATGATATCTCGTAATTTAAGCTCTCAGAAAATTCATCAATCGCGTCAAAAATGGAAAATTTATTACCTACAGAACCAGCAGAAAGAAAAACTTCGTCTCCAGAGAAATTCTGACGCAACTGAGTATTGCGCGAAACCTGCAAGGTTTTCTCAACGGTTGTACCAGTATAGCCAATCACACCTAAATTACTTACTTTGAATGGCTCCGATTCTCCTGAAGTGCCTGAAAAATAACCATTCCCAAGTGCATCTTGACCATTAGCAACGCTCAAAATTTCTTCTTTGATACCGGCTATTTCCAGTTGGAATAATTTTCGCTCATTGGCAGTCAGAAAACCGTTTGAACTTTCAATATGTAACTCTTTCAAACGTACTGCGGCATTCTGTAATTGCTCAAAACTAATATCAATTCTTTCAAGATCAGAAATTATCCGACCGGCGTTATCATTAAATTTTTTAACCTCTACCTTATGTTCCTCTGAGGCATTTAAGCTAGATATAGCTTGAACATCTTGCTTTAGCGATAGGCTCTTTTTACCTGTACTAACCTGAACCTGCAGATCAGTGACTTCATTATTCAAACGAATGAAATTATCTATGTTTTTCTGGTAGAATCCAGAGGTAGTGATCGTCATAGCAACTAGCTCCCGTTACATTGATCTCAGTAAAGTATCTAATAATTCGCGAGCTGTGCTTAGCACACGTGCCAAAGCTTGATATGCTTGCTGCTGCTCCATCAAGCGTGCAGCTTCTGTGTCTAGATCCACGCCAGTAAATTCGCTTTTATTATCTAATGCCAGTTGATAAGCTGCTTCGGTTGTTTCTAAAGTCTGCTGGTTGGCCTGAATTTCTGAACCCGTATTGGAGACAATTTTGCCAAATAATTCAGAGTAACCACCAACTCCAGTCTCTTTATTAAGGAACGACGTTTCTAACATATTGTTTAGGTTACTAGCATCATCAGCATTTGCTCCCGATATTAAAACATTATAACGATCACCACCGGTTGTTGTGCCTTTGAAGTCAATTGAGAGACCTTGAAATACAGCGCTGTTATCATTTGCAATCGATCGGGATCCAACAATATGTCCCGTGGAAAAATCATAGATATCAATATTTGATGGATCAGTTTCATTTACTACAAGTGAATATTCTCGAGCTGCCTTTTCAGTAGTTGTGGCCACTTTACCGATGGCACTTGGGTTGCGAGCTCCATTAGCGACAAAAATCAAATCTTCACCCTGCAAGCCTGAGATTGACAAAACTTCACTCGCCAATGAATTCACAGCTACACTAGATTTCACGCGTTGATCACCAACATTGAAAATCCTTAAACCCTCTTCTGTCACCAGTAGTTGCGCTGATACAGTTGAAATTCCATAAGCTGCAGAATTAGCGTTTGCTTTCAGACGGATGCTTTCACTAGCCGAATTCGCTGTAACTGAAACTTTGAGTTGAATTTTAGTTGTGTCAAGTGGATTGGTTACCGCTGAAAGCGTTACAGCCGCCGGCAAACCAGGAGTAGTGCTAAAACCATTTGTCGTTGTATCAAAGGCGATTACGTATTCTGTTTTGTCAATAATTACACTAGCAATATCAGCGTTTGTTCCTGTTGTTTCAACAAAATTATTAGAGAATAATTCTGTTGTTGAAGTATTAGAGACGTGAAAATTTGTTTTTTCAGCATCAGAATTTGTTGAAGAAACAAGCAAACTATGCCCACTCACCACACCACTATTAGCGGCAACATTTAACCGAACACCATTAGCGGTCGCTTCAAACTGAGCCGAAAGGCGGTCATCTTCTGGCCCACTAATTGAAAACGTTGATCGGGCTGCAAGCTCCTCCAGGCCTTCCGTCAACGAAAACACTTCATTCCCAATTTTTACATCGGTCGCCCTAATTTCAAAAGTATCAGTGATATTCAGAGTAACCACATATTTTTGGTCCCCTAGTGTAAAGTCAATTTTTGAACCATCCAAGGGAAAGCCATTAGCCAGTATAAATTCATCGCCATGAAATACGGTGGACGTAGCGCTGTTGCGCAAATCGGAAACAAGGCCCCGAGCAATTTTACTCGATGAGAAGTCTTCTGACGTCTGTGGTCGAAAATCACTTCCAAGAGTTCCAAACGCGGAGTCAACCAAATCCAAGCTATACTTTGAAGATGTAGCAACAGCATTTAAATGTTTGGCATCGGCGTAACCACCATCAAGCTGATGGTTTGCGTAAAAACTTATGTCAGTAAAATCATTCGCTAAATCAAACTTCTTATCTGCAAAACCCATTTCAAAAGCCGCATTCTCACTATTTTTAGAATTTCCATCATAGCTCGCAGAAAAATCAGATGTACTTTTAATTTGAACATGACCACCAGCCACTAAAGAGTCGCCACCAAAGAGTGTCTTTGAGGTTGCTAATAATCTATCACCATCTTGATTGAGTTGATTTACTGAAACACCAACACCACTGGTTAAGTTGAATTTTTTTAAAGAAATATCACCAGCATCAGTATGTTCCAGTATTACCGTTGAATCTCCAGCCAAGTGAGATCTTATGCCAGTAACATCTGAAAAAGAGTTTATTTTATCCACCAGCTCTGCTTGTGAGCCATTTGTAATACTAGCACTAACGTGCAAGCCTTCTAAGTTATTACCAAACAGTTCAAATTCGACTAGGCCATCTGATATACCGGATAATTCTACAAAATTCGAGGCGGTGACGCCCATTCCCAACCGACCCAAATCCTTCGATAATTGCTCAGCAATCTGCCCAGCCATCATACCGCTTTCAAAGCCTACGCTAATACTTTGGCCGTTAGACGTAGCTACAATAACTGGGCTGGTTAACTGTGTACGAGTTTCCGGAAACGTATTTGCAGCGTAGATCGAAATATTATTATCAATGCCATCATCCAAACCGGCTCCAGATAGGGTTACAATATCCAAACCATCGGTAGTTTTCCGATCTACAGCGGCCCCCGCAAAACCCTGGCTACTCTCGGTAGGTAAATATCTAGCGATATAATTAGCTTCAGTGGTAAAACCGTTTTCTATTGTTATTAAATTGGTAACTTCCTCTGAGCTCAAAATTTTACCAGATATCTGAATACCTTCTCTTGTAAAAACACTCAGATCAGAGGCACTATTATCCTGTGCTACAAGCATTCCTGACACAGCACCTAAATTGCCTGCCTTTAACTCCGCAAAATCAGTACTAGCAGGCTGTGAAGCTGATCCAATTACGAAACTAGTCTCAGTTGCAACTGATTGAAGGCCAAGATCTGTGAAAGATTTAGAGGTCGTATTCGAAAGAATTGCTCCTGAATTCAAAGCTTCAGCTAAATTATTTGGAGTATCTAAATTTGGCGTCAAATTTGAAATATCAAACACAAAAGTATCTGTTCCAAGAGTAACAGTGAGACTGTTAGTTGCCCTTAAAGTATCTATGTCCGTCGAGAAACTTAAATTAGATTGAGATTTTAAAATTGATAGTTCCTGAATGGAATCGACGCCCTTAACTATACCCAGCGCGCCAGTAGAATTAAATTTTATTGGGTTTGCTGAGTTACGAGTCTCTGTAAATAAGCTCTCAAGGTTTGAAGTATCTGAAAGAAAATCTTCAGAAAAATATCCAACTTTTAACTCTGAACTTCCTGAATTTTTTACACCCTCTTCAATAGAATGCAGGCCCGCTGCAGCCAATTTTCCAGCATCAGAAACCAAAACCCTCATATTGGAAGCCGAACTGTTAGATAGCCCTAAGGTAAACTTATCACCATCTTTTGGTTGACCCTGAACCAAAACAGATAAGCCATCCAAGTTTAGCCTTGAACTAAAGTTCTCGACTGATGAGCCGCTGCTGCTGGTAACGCTCCAGCTTTTAGACTTTTCGTTAAAAATCATCTCTAATTCAGATCCAGAAAAATTTTCTGAGTAGCCCTCAACTCTCAGGGAACTACTTCCAGTGTTAGTCGCACCCTGTGTAATTGCCACCGTATCCAAGCTAAAAAGATCAGTACCTCGAATGCCATCCAAATCTAAACCCATCCTATGGATTGAGTTTTGTTCTTCCACAAATTTTTTTGCTAAACCATCAACTTCAGCTATGGTACTTTTTGTTAAACTGTCCGCAGAAACCAAGCCAGCCAGCTGACCAGAGGAAAAATGCACACTGGTGCGTGCGCCACTCGCCCCGGTTAAATATGCCTTTACACTCTGATTATCTAATTCAAATGAAATTTTATTGAAGGAATTGTCTTTTAATAAGGTTCCAACTTCACCAAGCTGCCCAAGGGACACCTCCAAACCTCCGTTATTATGATATTCAACAGAAATATCAGCAAACTCACTTAATTTTGATAACAGATTATCGCGTTGATCCAGCAGAATATTTGGCGCACCGCTTTTAATAGAATTACCTAAAATTTCATTTTGTAACTCAGACAGGTTTTTAAGAGTGTTGTTGAACTCACCAGCGGCTAATTCAAGAGTATCCTGCGTCAATTTACGTAAATCACTGAGGCCAGAATGCAGGGTGGAAATCTCTCTTGAGACAGCTTCAGCTCCAGACAAAACTAATGTTCTCAAATTCGTATCTGAAGGGTCTTGAGCTAAATTACTAACGCCATCGAAGAACTCACGAAAACGAGTGCCTACTGTTGCAGTTTTAGGAATTAATACATTCTCCAACCGCTCGAGAACTTCAGATTTTGATTTTGAAAAAGAAAATGAAGACGATGAGTTTTGTAATTGCAAATCTAAAAATTGATCAAAGGCTCTCGTTATACCTCCCATTCGAACGCCCAACCCACTGGTGTTCGAAATGCTTAGAACATCGGCGTTCGCTGTGCTAATTTCCTCAATAGAGGCATCTCTGCGCGCATAACCCTCAGTGCCCACATTAGCGATATTTTGACCTGTAGCCGCTAGACTACTTTTATAGGCGCTAATACCAGCCTTTCCGATATCAAATAAGTCTCCCATGGAATACCTTATTTAACCACATCTGTTCTCAGTTGACGCACAATTACGTCTGTCAAACCCAAGTTCATAGAAGATCCACCAGCTTGCGACAGCTCATTATCAAACATTTCTTGAAAATTATCACTTGCTGAGGAACCCAGAAGGTCATCGCTCAATTTACTTTGACGAGCCTGATCAAGAAACATTTTTAAGAAAATTGATTCAAACTGATCGGCAGCACTTTCCAACTCTGCAATATTTTGATTTTGAGATCCATTTGGCTTCAACGCATTTAACTGCCGTGAGGATGAAGTTAGATCGATAGCTGGATTACTGCGAATGTTAGTCATGCGGTAAATTTCCTTAAATTACAATTAATTCAGCATTAAGTGCACCGGCTTCTCTGAGTGCTTCTAGTATAGCAACCAAATCAGATGAAGATGCTCCTACAGCGTTAATTGAATCAACAAGATCATTTAAAGAAACGCCTTGTCCAAAGAGAAACGCCTTGGCGACATCCTCTTCAACTTCAATCTCAGTATCAGGGTTTTGAACAGCAGGTCCTGCAACAGCATTAGCTCCAGCACCCACGGCTAAGGCGTCAGCTTGCTCCACATTCAAGTCTTCTTTGACTGTAACTTTAAGTGAACCATGTGCAACGGCTGCAGGCATAACTTTAACATCGCCACTGATAACAATCGTGCCAGTTCGAGAATTTATAATAATCTTGGCCGGGGGGCTTGCTTTTTCAACTTCTAAATTTTCCAACATAGACACAAAACCAACCTTTTGACTGGGATCTGATGGAGCTCGAACCCGAATACTATTTTTGTCAAGCGGCATAGCTATGCCGTCACCAAAAGTTGCATTAATGGCTTCTGCAATATTATTTGCTGTCGAGAAATCACCTTGATGTAAGTTTAAAATCACAAAATCGGTATCTAGAAAAGCTGTTTGAACGATTTTTTCAACAGATCCTCCTCGTGGAATCCGTCCAACAGTCGGAATATTCACCGTTAAAGAAGAGTTATCTGCACCCTCAACACCCAATCCACCCACAACCACATTGCCCTGAGCAACGGCATAGGTTTCGCCATCAGCTCCAAGCAAGGGGGACATTAAAAGTGTACCCCCTTTTAAAGATTCAGATCCCCCTATGGTAGACACAGTGACATCTATAGTCTGGCCAGGCTTTGAGAAGGGCGGCAATTCAGCAGTTAACATTACCGCTGCAGCATTATCGCCGTTAAAACCGTCAACCCCACTGGTAATTCCAAAACGTGCGACCAACGACTGCATGGATTGCAAAGTGATGCCGGTGTTGCCATCACCTGTTCCCGCAAGCCCAACTACGATCCCATAACCAACAAGTTGGTTAGATCGAATTCCAGCCAATGAAGTAATATCTTTAATTCTGTCAGCATATGCTACAGGAACCAAGCATAAGAACGTGGCACATAATAAAAGATATCTAAGGATTATTTTCATTGCGACATCTCTTATAATGGATTTACGTTATCTAGCATTTTGCTATACCAACCTTTTTTTCCAGATGCCGCTATATCTCCAGCACCGATATATTGAATATTTGCGTTAGCTATACGATCAGAAGATACAACATTATTAGCATCAATGTCTTGTGGCCTTACAATTCCATGCACACGAATATACTCATCACCATTATTCAATGTTAGCTTTTTCTGACCGAGAATTTCTAGATTTCCATTCCGAAAAACGCGCACAACGTGTACTGAAACTTGACCAGTCAAAGAATTTGACTGTGCGGAAGACCCGCTACCCGCAAAAGAGTTTTCGCTGCCGGCCGCTAATTTAGTCGAAAGATCAGCTGCAGATGTCCCAGAGGGTGTTATTAAGTCCATAATCCCAGGTAGTGTAACCTGGTTGTCCAGCGATCTGGAGGTTGCAGCATTCTGCGACTTAGTCGCTTGAAAACTTTCAGCAAATGATACGGTAATAATGTCACCAACCATCTGCGCCTTAGATTCCATCGAAAATAAACTGCCTTGAGCTGAGTTGAAAATTGTTCCAGATTTACCACTTGTTGCTATAAGTGGCATTTCTTGTGGATACATTGGCTCAAAATCAATAGACTTTCGGTCTTCATTATGTTGAGCGCAACTAGCAAGTAAAATTAGAAATGGGGCGGCTATCTTATTCATATTTCACCTAAAGGTTATTTGAAATGTAACGCATCATTTCATCCACTGCAGTGATCGATTTTGAACTAACTTCATAAGCACGCTGCGTCTCGATCATATCCACTAGTTGTTGAACAACATTTACATTAGATCCCTCGACAAACCCCTGAATAACAGAACCAAAGCCTCCATCTAGTGGCGCGCCCTGCTGAGGTTGACCACTTTCAGTCGACTCCACCAAAAAATTTTGGCCAACTGGGAGTAAACCTCTTGGGTTACCAAAGGTTGCAAGGGCAATTTGTCCAACTTCTTGAGCGAAATCATTTCCAGGCACTGTGACACTCACCATACCGTTAGCTGCTATATTAATATTAGTAGCATCTTCTGGAATTTGAACCTGCGGTTGTACAACATAACCGCTAGCCGTAGTCATCAGTCCCTCTGCATTACGTGAAAATGCCCCTGCACGGGTGTATCCCACCCTACCATCCGGCATCAAAGCTTGGAAAAACCCAGAACCGTCAATAGCAAGATCAAGGGAGTTGTCAGTACTGACTAAACCGCCTTGAGTGAAAAGTTTTTGGGTACTTACGACCTTAACACCAGTACCAACAGCAAGTGGAGATGTTAAAGCTGCGTCATCAGCAGTCTGCGCTCCAGCCTCTTTTACCACCTGATAAAAAAGTGTTTCAAAATTTGCTCGGTCGCGCTTGAAGCCAGTTGTATTTACATTCGCCAAGTTGTTGGCAATGACCTGCATCTTAAATTGCTGGGCGTTTAAACCAGTTTTGGCGACATGCATTGCAGCTGTTGACATTTTCTTGACCTTTCAACTCTCTTACATGTTGAAAGAGCAAAGATCGTGCCAAAGACTTTTTAAGTGGGTAAACTCATTAATTTCGTACCCGCTTTATCAATTTCTTCGGCTTGTTTGATTAATTTAACATTAATTTCAAATTGCCGCTGCATATCCATATTAAGAACCATTTCCTCAATGGCATTAACATTGGATCCCTCTAACATACCTTGTGCAAATAACCCTGATTGATCAGGGTCAGGCACTGTACCGTCAAGTTTTCTAATTTTCCCATCTAAACTCTTAGTGAGATCTTCTCCAGTTGCTGCCGTGGATCCTAAAAACCCCATACTAGTAAATTCACCCGGTAATGCACCAAGTTGTTTAACCAGTATTTCGCCATTATCGCTAAATTTCATAGCGGTAAAAGGCGGCAGCTCAATAGGCTGCAAACCATCATTTAAAACTATATTACCAGATCCGTCTACGAGCTGATTATCAGTATTAATGCCAAAGTCTCCCCGTCGAGACAGTGCCACCTCACCATCTACAGGTTGAACAAATAAATAAGATCCGTTTAGGATCGCTACATCCGTTTCAACCCCAGTATTTTGAATTTGACCGGTTTCATTGGAAAAAATACGATCACCACTTTCAAGTGGTAAAATTCGGGCTGTTGCCTGATTGAGCGTAGATAAAAACCCTGCACTGCCTTGATTAGGCAAATCTTTTCGAAAACCTGGAACATTAGCGTTAGCCAAATTATTAGCCAAATCAAATTTTAGATCTTTCAAACCCGTTATGGAGCTTAGGGCAGTTTGAACCATTCTATCCATGACACAGAGCCTCTAATTATAACCTAATATTAATAATAGTCTGGGTCATACTAGTTGTGGTTTCCATTGCCTTTGCAGCAGCCTGATAGTTTCGTTGAGCGGTTATTAAATTTACCAGCTCTTCCGTAATATCCACATTAGACTTCTCTAAAGAGCCAGATAGGATATTTCCAAATCCATCTTCAGCGGCTTCTCCGAGTTCAGGATCGCCACTGGCCGCAGACGCCGAAAACGTAGAATTCCCAATTTGTTTCAGACCACTATTATTTGCAAAATTAGCTATAATAATTTTCCCAAGGGTAACATTAGACCCGTTAGAATAACCGGCATTAACATTACCGTAATTATCTATTTCAAGGTTAGTCAGGCGACCAGACGCAAAGCCATCTTGCCCTACATCTGTTGCCGAAAATGGTTGAGAAAAACTAGTGGCACTCGAATAATCAACAATCATATCTGAGTTGGGCAGCCCCTCATATGTTACCTTCGTAATTGGACTAGTTAGCTCTCCAGTTTTGCTAAATGTTAGCTCACCATCATCTAAAAATACTGGAAAAAAGTCTTTGACAAGGTTGTCAGCAAAATCCTCGTTTTTAGCAGTAATTTCACCCGTCGGTGACACCCATAGAGGTCGGCCTAGCTCATCAGTCGCCTGTACAGGAGTTCTAACCTGTGCTGTTTCACCAATGCCAAGGGGAATATCCAGCAAACCAAATCTCTGGGCACCCGCAACTTTAAAGGTTGAGGAACCGCCAGTTGTTCCTGAGGTAAACGTTAGATTATTTAAGCCAAGGTCAAAGGTAACTTTTACACCACCAATAGGATTTCCAGTGGTAGGATGCTGCATTAGATTGATGCGTTTTTCAAGCGCCTGAGCCAAGCTTGTGCCATTATAATTTCCCTCAGGAACGGTTATAAAAGAAGCGACGCCATCTACGACTATATTAAACTTGTTCTCATTGGCCAAATCAGTAATCGAGAAAGCGTTTGCCATGTCAACCAGTGCCTCCGCACCTACAGCGACGGCCGGTTTTGAAGAAAGCCCAGTTGCGGGAATAAAATCAGATGTTTCGCCCAAACGTGGGTAGCCAAGAATCTGGTTTTCTCCTTGGCCAATTGCATGGAAAGCATAGGCCATATCATCCGTAGGAACTGGATCGCCGAACTGATCCAATGCCAATCGGCCTACACTTACATTCGAGGCGGATTGGTTTGATGTCACTCCCAGCGCACTATTCGCTGCAAGAGCTTCACCGGTGGTACCACTTTTTATAGAAAAGTTATAGTTTACGGTATCAAAATCGACCTCAATGCCATACCTCTTATTGGCAACTTGAAGTTCATCACCATCATTTATAAAGGAATTTCCTAGAAATAGATCATCTGTTGAAAGGCTAACTTCAACGTTACTACCAAAAGATGGTATCCCAACTGAGTTCGTGCCAGAATCCATTGCCGGGCTATAGACCGTAAAGGTATTCATACCGACACCGGTTCCTAGCCCAAGAGATGTGTTAGAAGCATCGAACGTTAGACGCTGCTCATTTTCATCATATGCTATTTTAACGGTTGGATCTCGCTCATCCACCCAGTTGGTAGAAAGCTCACTATTTCCCGCAACAAGCCCAAGAGTTGAGACATTGTTCGCCGACGCTAATGTCCCAGTAAATGCGAGTGCCGTGATTTGATTATCCGTTGTATCATCCGCATGTTCTCTTTTCGCGGATTGCTGAATTTCACGAACAACAATCTTGCCACTATAAAATGCTTTCTCAACGCCGTCCACTAATCCCTCAGTGCTCTCAAAATAAGCTTCAATATGATCTGATGGTTTTCCCAAAACAGTCACTGGCATCTCTGTGCCGTCAAACGTTGGAAAATCTGCCCCATTCATATCGAAGTCTAAATAAACCCTATAGTTAAGCGCTTGGTTCTCATCTTCTTCAATATCCGCAACTGAGATATCTTCAGTTCCAAAAAAATCAGAAATTTCAGTTTTAACTAAAAGTGCATTACCACCATCAAATTGAAACAATCTGACCGTCTCTGGGGCGTCGTCAAATTCAGTTTTAAGCACGCTGATGTAAGGTTTACCAGCATTGGCTCCAGTAGTTGCGACGCCATAGCGATTGGTGGCGGAGACATCCATCGTTGTTTTTAAGTCATATGCTTTAACAGCAGGCTTACCATCAGTGTTGGAGTATGCAACGTGACGCTTTGTTCCCGCAACGACATAGTTGGCGTCACCTGAGTCACCCTCTTTCTGTGTAACCTCAAAAATATCGTTGCCTGTAGGGATATCTGTTGCATCGATTGCGGTACCCTTGAGTTTTTTGAAAAGCCGACCATCTGCGCCGAGATCATCAATCTGAGTTGCATTAACACCAGCTAGATTATCAGCAGTGGTGCCACCTGTACCCTGGATATAAGTATTCATAGCTTCGGTAAGTTTTAATTGAGCATGAACTAGGAAAGTATCCATGTCCAAGCCCTCTTCTGCCTCAGTCGCACTAGCGACATACGACCCGCCGTGCAAATCAATTTCTATCGGGCCAGCGTCCAAGCCTTCTGATTTACCATCCCCAGTGGTCTGTTTCAAATCTAGGCTGAAGGTATTATCTACGCCAGGCTCAAGTTGCACCTTACGGTCATCCCCAGCGGCTTCTCGAACGGCTACTTCAACGGCGGCAGCTAATTGCGTTCCGTTGTATGTTCCTGGCGGAATGTCGATGGAAATCGGCCCACTTTCGTCGACATCAACTAATAAGAAATCTTTTCCCCAAAAAGTGCCCGTGTTGGAAGATGGAACTACGGTGTTTATCGCATCGTAATACTCTTGAGTAGACGCAAACTTCAATGGATCGGTCACTATTTCTATAGTTTTACCGTCAGCTAGATAAGTATCAACCGGCAGTCCATGTAACGTGGCTGGTGTTGAGTCTACCGCTGGACCAAGGTCATCGACCTTATAGAGCGGATAACCCTTGCCACCTAAAAGGTATGCTGGATCCTGCGGCGTCGTTGTTTGATTCCCAAATTTATCGATGTATAACTCGGCTTCTTGTGGATCCACGGCGCGAGTTAGAGTCGGAGTAATTTCTAGACCATCAACAAAAAGCTTGGTGTCATATTTAAAAGTTGGGTCAGCTTCCACATCTGATGCATTTTGTCTTTTTATATAGAAAACTGTTGCAGACTGAGGATTGCCTCCATTATCAAAAATGGTAACGGCGGACGTAGATGAGTATGTATCCGGATCTTCGGAATCAAATATAGTATCTTTAGAAATGACTGGACTACTGGCGTCTAAATTGACCCCCATCGTTATACTGCTGGTCTGCTTTGGGTCTCCATAAGACCCATCAAGCTTCAATTTATTTGAACCTGCCAAAGTTTTATCAGAGACCTGCCCGTCACTATCGACTGGATACCCCAGTAAAAATTGGCCATTCGAGTCGACAATAAAGCCGTTATCATCCACGTTAAATGCGCCGTTTCGTGTGTAGACTGTCTGTGAGGAATTCCCACCAGCCTCCATGGCAAAAAAGCCCTGGCCTGAAATTGCCATATCTAATGTGTTTGCTGAAGCGGAAATATTACCCTGAGAAAATTGCTGAGTAATGGACTTGGTGACAGTACCAACACCAACCGTTTTAGCTTGCAACGGAGTTGAACCAAAAATGTCTCCAAATTCTGCTCGGCTCTTCTTAAACCCGTTCGAACCAACGTTTGCAATGTTGTTTGACGTTGTAGAGATATCGGTCTGCGCGCCTTTGAGGCCGGTAAGTGCTGTATAAAACGACATCAAGTCACTCCTTGTAGAAAATAGTTCAATTCTTGTTGATTGAGAACAGCAATATTTGTGCCAGTGTTCATCAAAAGGTTAGTTTTTTTGCCAACTCCGCAAGAGCGGCTAATTTTACCTAAAGTTAACCGCTGTACTAATGTCCATTTCACCAAAGTCTTCGACGTCAATGAGCACATTTTCTGAATCCCCAGATCCGACGGAAGCCGACAATACACGCGCATAAACAGACGGGTTAAGTTCCTGAGGACCATCACCAAAATTAATCGTTGCATTAATCTGTATACGACGATTTGAATTTTGAATTTCCTCAGGAATGTTTTTCCAAGAGAAGCCAACCAGCCCGGCAGCCTGTGGACCAAGGTCCATGACGTTGAGCTCCTCTCCTGTGTCTGCATCACTAATCACGATCTTCGCCATACTGGACGCTTGCGGTAAATCAAGCACACCGTGTAATTCGCCGTTTTCATCCGGTCTTGAAATACTTCCAGGTACCAAAACGGAATGCCCAAGAAGGTTCGCGGCGGTAGCAATTCTGCCTTGTTCAAACTTGTCAACAAGTTTTTCCAAAGACGAATTTACTTCACCAATTCCAGTAACTGTAGAAAATTGTGCCATTTGGGCAATGAAATCGCCATTGTCCATGGGTGCAAATGGATCCTGATTTTGAAGTTGAGTAGTCATAAGTTTTAAAAAATCCGATTGGCCAAGTGTATCAGATGTAGCTTTTTTAACATCCGTATTTTTCGCTATTCCTAGTTTTTCAAAGAGTGCGGTTTGAGCTGCAGATGGATCTATTGACGACATAATTTTCTAACCTCACTTGCCCATATTAATGGTGCGCATCATCAAGCCACGTAAAGTCGTGACCATTTCTACATTATTTTCATACTGTCGTGATGCCTCGAGCATCTCGACTAATTCCTCATCAACATTTACGGCAGCAGTATAAATGAAACCGTCCTTATCTGCTTTTGGATGCCCAGGCTGATATGATTTTTCAGCAGGCCGATCGACTTCAATGATTTCATCCACATCAACAGAGGAAATGCCAGTTTTCTGAACGTCATCAGCGTAAACAGTTTTGAAGACTGCCTTCACTGCTTTGTAAGCTTCAGCATCAGATGAGGCGACAGAGCGCGCATTAGCTAAATTGCTGGCAACCGTATTAAGCCGAACCATTTGCGCAGACATGCCACGGGAGGCTATGTCAAAGATATTTTTGATATCAGACAATCTATTCTCCTTTAATGGCTGACATTAAGCCACTGAATTTACGGTTGAGAAATTCCAACGATGTTTGATACCGCATTACGTTCTCAGAAAACTGCATTTGCTCAACGTGTAATTCAACTGTGTTACCATCTTGAGATGCATTTACTGATTGACGGAATTGAGCACCCTCGTCTCCAGTGCCCGTGTATACTTTAAAATGACGGTCATTCGAAACAGAGACAGGTCCAACGTCCATCCGGGCTTGTAAGGCCTTAGAGAAGTCAATATCCCGAGCCTTGAAATTAGGAGTTGCGGAGTTTGCTATATTTGATGCCAAAATTTCGTTACGCTTAGCACGTAGGTTGAGAGCATCCGCATGAGCCTGTATATGATTTTCAATCGATTTCATTTTGATATCATCACTTGCAATGTTTTGTTTGGTGTGAATGTTGCAAGGAGTGTGCCAAATGATAATGGAGATACACAATGGCTGCAGACCAAGACAAATTGCTCTCACCAACTATGCTAAAGGCTCGAAACAAGATCCTAATAGAATATGCGGATTTGAGTTTCAGTGATGCTCAAGATGAGGTTATGTTATCTCTAAAATCTGAAAAAGATAACTCTACCCGCTTAGCATTACTAGCAGCCAAAAGCTGGATTATAAGAAATAAAGTCTACGCTATGATGAATGAGCCTTTTGTTTACTCGCTAAACGAGTTGGAAAATACAAAGATTTTCTCCGAGGCCGAAGATGATGATGATGTCGGCGTTGATGGTCTTTTTGATGATGATGATGATGATGATGATGATGATGATGACGATGACAACACAGATGGAAACGTTGAAGTTTCGATACTTAAGGCAACAACTCACAACGGCGTTAAGTTCATGAAGGACATGTTAATTAAAGTCAGCCAGGAGGATGCTGATAAATTAGTATCTGAGAAAAAAGCAAAGTACATTAAATGATGCAAAAAAACGTTGTAGTTATGTTATCAGTATTTTCTGCACTCGCGTTCGTATTGTATTTCATGACACAAAATACACGTTTTGAGAGTAACATCCTGAAATGCAAGCAGGCAAAAAATAATTTTCAAATTACCTATGCTTCTTTAAAAAACGGAGCTTCGGTGTCCTTTGAAAAGAATGATCAAACATTAACAAATATTTCTATATCCAACGTCGAAAAAAATTCATTTCATTTCAAGCACCAATATTCTGACTTTAAATTAGATTTAGACAAGCTAATTGCCTCAGAGCTTCTTGAAGGGGAAACTCTTTTATACTCATGTGATTTGAAGAAATTCAAAATGTAATTAGAAAAGAGGGTGTCTCCAAGACACGTCAACGATGTTTAAGACAAAATCTTTGGTCGAAATTAATACCTCTCCATTGTGGATTTCTCGACTTTTTTCGATTTTTAAATAGAGTGAAATTGGGCGAACAGGTTCACCATTGCTACACATGCGCTTTAATTTTTCAAAATCAGAAAAATTTAAAGTGAGATCAGCTAACACCAACGGCCTATTGGCCTGAAAACGCATGTAACCAGGAACTTCGTTTCTCACTTTAGCCGTTCTGAAAATTACATTGCAATTATGATTTGGTAATGACGAGAT